>WPCJ01170559.1_pt1 | contig 301166 bp, 309 predicted proteins | sample 5399831 | NCBI WGS metagenome assembly WPCJ01 (sample SAMN12869470, study PRJNA574797) | sludge metagenome | isolation source: wastewater treatment of pH10 | place: China:Beijing | collected 2019-05-20 | reverse complement strand
ATAACTGTACGCGAAGTCATCGGTTAGCTCGTATCTGGAAAAAACAGGCGTGCAGACAGGAAACATTTTAAGGGCAAATGGTTGCAGTTCCTCGTCTGCCATAATAGTATCAAACTCATTGCAGACAACCTGAAAAACAGTATTAAACCTGGAGAAATAGAGGTTTTCAAACAGGATGTAATTTGCTATTTCACTGCATTGCTCAATAGTGTTTCCCGAACTAAATGCGCCCTCATAAGCATTGGCTGCCCACGAGGAACGCTGTTCAATAAACTTTTGGTCATTAGCTTTTTCGGGGAAGCTGATATTTAATAATTCTTGCAGTCGCAATCTGAAATACGATAAGTCTTTTTGCTGAGTATCCATACTGTAATTTTGTTTAGAATTGGCATGATGCCTAAAATTATAGCACTAGATGATAGCCTTTACTGAAGTTGAATGCTTTGGCTTTGCGTGGCAGGATTTGGCGCAAAGAGATTAGTTGTGAAAAATTTAATTTGTGTTTTTGTGGTTGACAAATAAGCTTTCAAGCTTGCACATAAAATATACGCATTGCTTATATCTAAGGCTACCTTGCAATAAAAAAAATTGAACTCTGAAAAAATTAATTCAGAATCTCTATCTTTGTAGTCTGATTTACTAATTAACATATTATCTGTGTCTTTCTCAAAAAGACAAGCTCGACAAAACGAGCTATTAATGCATAGAATCTTCTAATTCTTTAATGCACAGATAATCGTATACAGTTATTTTATCCAATCTTAAACAAAAACAATTGATTACAAATCGATTGCTTCATCACTTTGCATTGTGTCCAATATGTGATGATAATACAATGATTAAAAATGAATAGTAAACAGTTAATAAGCAGAAATATAGAAGTTTTTTATAATAATGCATCAGAAGAAACCAGACTTGATAAAGGAATGGGCATATTTGAATTTGAAAGAATTAAATCACTCATAGAAAAATATATTCCATCTTCGCATTCAATAATTATAGATGTTGGTGGTGGTACAGGAAAGTATTCAGAATGGCTTGCAGAAAAAGGACATCAAGTTCATTTAATAGAACCAGTACCAAAACATATTAAATTAGCCCTAAATAGAGCGAATAAATTAAAAAATAAATTTTCCGTACAATTGGGCGAATCTCGAAAATTAGATTTTAAAAATAATTTTGCCGACTTAATAATACTTCACGGACCACTTTATCATCTTCAAAAAAAAGAAGACAGAGATTTAACCATTTGTGAAGCTAAAAGAGTTCTAAATAATAACGGAATTATATTAGCTTTTGCCATTAATTATACAGCTTCAACTTTGGTCGGTCTTTTAAATGGTCTAATTCATAAAAATTCATTTTTTGAAATGTGCAGAGAAGAATTAACATCAGGAATACACAATCCACCTGATGATTTCCCTTGGCTTTTAGCAGAAGCATATTATCATAAACCTGAACAACTAAAAGACGAGTTTATAAATCAAGAATTAACCCATATTAATACTTATGCAGTTGAGGGAATGGCTTGGTTGGATAAAGAATACTTTGCAAATATGATGAATGACAAAAAGAAAAAAACATTATTAGAACTTATTAAAATCACAGAAAATGACAGTTATCTTTTACCTTTTAGCCCACATATGATGATAGCTGTTCAAAAAAATAACCTATGAAAATTAAAGAAATATATTATAAAGCATTAATCGAAAATAATGGTCAACTAAATGAAATTGACCTTGGTGAAAAATTTGGACTTAATGAAGAAGAAACAAGAGAAATAATTGTACAGCTTCTATCTGAACATAAAATCGAATATGTCGAATATAGGTCTTGCAATTACAGATTGAACAAACTCAATAAAAGAAAAAAATAACTGTAGCTAACACCTTAATAATTACTTGTTTTAGTGCTAAACAAAGGGAATTACTGTTTTGCTACATCTGATTTTTCTTCAGAAAACACTCGTACAACTTATTTTTAAAGATCAATTCAAAACTAAACCCTCTTAATAATCAGAGGGTTTATTGTTTATACAAGATTTGTAAAATCCTTCCAACCTCAATATCCATTCTCGAAAAGGCAAACCATTTCTTGCCCAGGTCTTTGAGTGATGCTCCGATATGGTAAAGCTCCGTATCGTCAATTATCATAAAGCGGTCGTGAGCATCTGAAAATAATTCAACTTCAATGCGAGGATATTGGCTGTTGTACCGTTGCATATCCAACCGTAATTGATTGCTTATGCTTTTGGTGTAAATTGTTGCGGTTACATTGTCGCTTCGCTTGCCCAATAAGGTTAATACCGTGTCATCCACATAATTATCCAGCAGGATGATGGAGCTTTTAGCACTTCGGATAATATCGGACACAAAGGCATAGGCATCAAAAATCTGCCCATTGTAGAAAATCCCTTTTTCGCTGTGGAGCTTATCGCTTTCCAAAGCCTTAAAAATCTCTTCAAATTTTTGGTCAGCTTCTAATTGTTTCACTTCAATGTTATCTAAACGATGAAACAAAGAGGCATTACTGATAAGCATTCTACGCATCTCTACAAAGGCTTCCATAATTTCAACACTGACTTTAACGGCTATATCAGAACGAAGTATAGCAGAAGCCATTGCGACCCCTTGTTCCGTAAAAACATAGGGTAAATAACGTCTTCCGCCGTAGCTTAAACTTGAGGTTCCAATTTGGAACCTCAAGTTTTCAACGTCCTCTTCGGTCAGTTGAAAGCAGAAAGAAACAGGAAACCTTTCAATATTTCTTTTTACGGCTTTGTTGAGGTTCTTTGTTTCCACCTGATATAAGGAAGCGAGGTCGCTATCCAGCATCACTTGCTTTCCACGTATGGAATAAATCAGATTTCTGATTTCCATTGTGCTAATGGTAGGCTTATTTTCCATTACTTTTTGTAGCTTTTATTTTTATCAAACTCAAAGGAAGTTTCGGCTTTGTCATTCAATACGATATACGCATCGAATTTTTTACCTGCCTTGCTTTTCATTCCTTTGATAAGGGAAGTTTTGCCTTTATTGACAAGATTTTCAATATCGGCAATGCCGATTTGTACGCCACACACGTTGCGGAACTGCACCCAACTGCAAACTTCGTCAGGACATTTGACAATCTTATCCCGGATAACGAGTTGCTGGCTTTTACATTTCGGGCAAATGAGTTGTGGCAGGTTATTTTGAGCAATAGAAGTTTGCATCAATTCAGTGGTAATAGATGAGGCATAAATTTCCATTTCTTTTTGAAATGTTCCGGCATCTGATTCGTTGTTTTCGATTTTCTGCAATGCGAGTTCCCACTGGGCTGTCATTGCCACATCTGCTATTTTTTGGTCCTTGACCAATTCATATACCTGCAGTCCTTTTTCTGTTGGTATCAAGGATTTCTTATCCCTTTGGATATATTTACGGGTAAACAACGTTTCAATTATCGCAGCTCTTGTCGCCGGGGTGCCGATACCAATATTTTGCAAGACTTTGCGTTGGTCTGCATTTTCAATTTCTTTTCCGGCAGTTTCCATAGCCGACAAAAGGCCTGCTTCAGTATAAAGCACGGGCGGTTTGGTTTTCTTTTCCAAAACGGAAGCTTCTTTTATTTTGAGAACATCGCCATTTTTGAGCAGGGGTAAATCCTGTACCGGTTCTGTATCATCATCTGAGAAACTGCCTTTAATGGAACGCCAGCCAGCTTCTATAATCTTGAAGCCTTTTGTGGTAAAATCATAATGCAATACCTGTAAACCGACATCCGTCAACTCTTTGATGCAGGTCCCAGAAATGGCTTCGAGTAATCGAAAGGCAATCATATCATAAACCGCATTTTCCTTTGCATTCAACGCTGACGGGATTTTATCAGTAATCAATAATCCATGATGGTCAGTAACACGCAAATTGTTCACGATACGTTTATTAAAACGACCCCATTTCACTTGAGATAAGGTTTGTTTAATGTTTTCCCTGTTTTGTAAAGCTCTTACCAGGCTGGGAATTTCTGCCCACATATCTTCAGGAATGTATTTACTTCCCGTTCGTGGGTATGTGATAAACTTCTTTTCGTAAAGGCTTTGGGAAATGCTGAGGGTTTCTTCAGCAGAAAGGCTCAATTTTTTGTTAGCCTCTTTCTGCAAGCCAGTAAGGTCGAACAATAAAGGCGGCTGCTCTGTAACGCTTTTGGTTTCTACCGATGTAACTACTGCCGTTTCGCTTCGCTGAATGGCTTTAAGAGTATCACCGGCAGGTTTTTTGTCTTCCCATTTGATTTTTGAGATACTTTTAAAATCTATCAGCTCTTTATTATGTGACAACTGTACCTGCCAATAATTTTTTACAGGGAAACTCCTGTTTTCCAAAAAGCGTTTGCATATTAAAGCCAGTGTAGGTGTCTGTACTCTTCCAAGTGAATAAACCCCATTAGCTGCTGCTACGGAGAGTGCTTGTGTAGCATTGATCCCTACTAGCCAGTCGGCGCGGCTTCTCCCTTGTGCTGCCTGATATAATCCATCAAATGCTGCCCCGTCTTTGAGATTGTCAAAACCTTGTTTAATGGCCTTTTCGGTAAGCGAGCTTATCCAAAGTCGTTCAAATGGTTTGCTGCATTTCAGGTATTCGTAAATGTACCTGAAAATGAGTTCGCCTTCACGTCCTGCATCGGTGGCTACGATGATGCTATTGCTGTTATTAAAGAGCTGCTCAATGATTTTCAGTTGCTTTAATGCGCCTGTATCGGCAGAGTAGCCTTTATCTTTTTTGACCTTTCGGACAGTGAGTAAAAAAGGGTTTGGGAGTATAGGCAGTGATGCTTTGTCAAATCCCGTAATCCCGTAATCTTCGGGCATTCCCAATCCTATAAGATGGCCTAGTGCCCAGGTAACAAAGTAGCCGTTACCTGTCAGGTAGCCGTCCTTTTTCTCGGATGCGCCCAGCAAGCCGGCTATTTCCCTTGCTACGCTTGGTTTTTCTGCAATTATAGTTTTCATACATCTTACATTTTACGCCCTTTCGATTTGGCAGGTGCTTCCTGCTCTTCCTGTTGCTTTCTGTTGTTGGGATTTGTTTGACCGGATTCCAAGGGCTCTTTGATATTCTTGGTTGCCTCATTGGTTTTGCCTTCTGAATTGACAGCAGTCTGCGTTTTATGTGCTTTAGCAGGTTTGGCCTGTTCCTTAATCTTGTCCGGATTTTGGAAAGAGAAATCGGTTTTATTGGTTTGCTTGTTAAAAGTGATATAACCATTATATTCCTTTCCTTTCTTATCCACGAGTCCACTTACATATACCGTCAGCCCATCTTTGAACTTTTGGTATTGCTCTTTATCTAGCTCTTTGCCCCTGAAAGTTTTCGGTGCCTCTTGCGATTGGTTTTGCTGATTGTCCTGCGTTTGTTTGTTGGTGTTGCTCCTGTCGAACTGGAACTCTACAAAACGCTTGTCGGCATTGAATTGTACAGTTGCATTGAACTGAGTTCCTTTTTTGGAAGTCATTCCTTCTAAATAAAGTGGCTTGCCCTCCATTAAGGTTTGCTTCTGCTCATCATTAAGTTTTACTCCTTTGAGCTCGTCAGGGATTTTGATAAACTCAGTACGTAATGCCACCAGTTCATTGGTAAGCCTGTCCACACTGATAATGGAAGGAATGGTCTCGTTTGGATTTTTTATATTTACCAGATTAACAACACGCCCCATATTTCCTGTTTCTAGCAGATTGTTCTTGTCTGCCTGACTGAAGCTATGCCCAAAAAACTCAAAGTTCAGGTTGGGCTCTTTTCGAATTCCGTGAATGGCAACTACTACCAGTCCGTCGTCATTCGATTGCAGCGATAATCGGGCGTCCATTCTCGTAACGGCGGTTCCCAGGTTTAGGCTTACAGGTACAAGCTCATTTGTCTTATAACCTTTAAGCAGCGGATCGAGCAGGTTCATTTTTTCAAGTTTCTCTTTACTTAATCCCAAGTTGTTCATGGTTTCCCAATCAATCTGTTCCGGTTTGTATTTATACTCACTTGTATCCGGTGTGTTCTGCGTTGTTTCCATATTATTTTTATTTTCTTGTTTATGATTCTCTTCTGCTGTCTTCACTTCGTGTTGCTTCATCAACTTATCACCTTCAGGAGTTGGTTGATCTACCTGTTTTTGCATTTCTTTTGCCAACTTAATAGTCAATGGTGCAGGAATTTTAAAGAAGGAAAAATTGGTAGGGTTCTTAAGCTGGCTGATAAAATTGGAAAAGAAGTTGGAAAATAAATCCCCTTGCTTATCCACGCGCATGAATTGGTTCTGGTTTTTCTTTGAAGGTTCAACGGTTTCCAGTTTTCCATTTTCATCAATACCCTTTACAGCCATAATTTTCATTTTCTCTTTATCCAGCACCAATAATATCTCCGATAGTTGTTCGGGAGACTCTGTTTTTTCTGAAATTTGTTCACTCATAGTTTAAATTTTTAAATTCAATCCCGAAAGTAAAAGAGGTCTTTGCTATCTGATGTTAACTGGCATCCGATGGCCTTATTTGTCACTTTTTGGCTTTTTTTTTGGGAACGGGCGCTATAAAGCTTTCCCTGACCAACTGGTGTATGTCGGAGAGCTTATAGTAAATTTTCCCGCTGATTGTATAATAAGGCAGTTTGCCGGAGGAACGGTAACGTTGCAGGGATCGCGGACTTATCTTGAGCATCTGCATAATATCCTGATTGTCCAGCAACTCTTCTCCGTCAACAGCAGTATGTTGATTCTTACCTGTGCTTACCGCCTCCATAAGGATGTCGAACCTCTCCATTATTCGGTCCATCCACGCCGTGAATTCCATTCTATCGATATTCATAACCGTTACTTTTGGTTTAACACCACAAAATTGACACATGAAAAAATTATTTTCTGCCAAGTCCTGCCCATTGACAAGGAAGATTTTTTCTGCAAATCGTTCTATAAAATGGCGGGATATCGAGGTCTGGGATTAAGCGTTCATTGCAATGAGTAAGGGTTTCACCTTTTGCCAATGGGCAGACATGGGCAATAAAAAAGCAGTGCTGTCGGCACTGCTTTAAGTAAAAGGATCTGTTATAAAACCTACAGCTCCTTATCCATATACTGCTCAAGCGAAGATTTGAGTTGGTCCAGGAATAAGGTACGATTAGTGGCCCTGTCTTTCATCCGGTGGAAAGAATGATGTATATCTCCCAATTGTATGCGAAAAAGCACCTGAAATACCAGGGTGATTTTACGAATGCCAATCTTTCCGTGCGATATCACTCCTGAAGCATGAAGCGCATAGATTAATTCAATAAGTGCATTTTTAGAATCTGTCCAAAAAATATCCTTGGTAGACTGGGCGCTGTGAAGTGATGTATTGTGAGATTCCTCTGGATTTATTTTTGATATCAGATATGTGTAGATCAGATCATTTGCTATAATCCGTGCGGCTTTGGAATCATAGTAGGTAGAAAACCGATGGTCTATTTCAAAAACATAACTTTTAAGGCCATCCCTGTAATTAATCTTACCCCGCATAAAATATTCCTCGTCACGGTCATTTCTTCCCGACCTGTAATAACGGTAAAAGTAAGAGCCGCAGATATGCTCCTTAAATTCCTGCTTTAGCTGCTGAAGCTGGCCCATGAAGAATTTCTGATAAATCTTACCATTCTTTACAGGACAGACTGTTTCGATTCTAAATATCTTATTGTAATAAATAAGCTTTCCTAAAATCTGGGGTTTAATATCACGAAAGAATTCTATTTCTTCTGCCTCATTTTTAAATCCTTCCTTTAGAACATGTTCCCGGGCAGTATGCAACAGTTCTTTGAGGTAGAGTGTCATCTGGTAAGCCTCGTCGATGATATGTTCCGTCTCATTTGAAACGTTTTCTTCCATTTTAAGGATTTCAGAAACGATTGTATTCAGGGATTTCATAGCACAAAGGGATTTAATGCAATATCTTTTTACAAAAACTTCTGAGCTGTATAAATATTCTGACCCAGTGCTGCAATAACATTCTCCAGAATTCAAAGCAGGGCTATTTCACAAATAAAACCATTGGTAAAAGATATTGCGGTTTAACTGATAAGAACAGATATTCCAATAAAGATTCATTAAGGTTTGAGGTTAAGGCGGTATTGGGTTGGTGATAGCTTGCTGTGCCTTTTAAAAAAGTGGCTGAAGGATGAAGAGTCTTTAAAGCTTAAACATTCTGCGACATCAGCAATGGAAAGACTTTCGTCTGAAAGTAGCAGATAAGCCTCTGATATCACAGCCATCTCTATAAAATGTTTGGCAGACATTCCTATAACAGTACGAACTGTTTTGCGCAGATGCCCCTGACTGACAAATAATGAATCTGCATAAAACTTTATTTTACGGTGCTCCTTGCAATGCCGTTGAACTAGTGTTATGAAATTTGTAACGGTTTTGTCATTACGGCAGCGAGCCCTCGTTACATCTTGGCCGTATTTGTAATAAAGGCTGCAATATTCATAAAGTATCAGGTTAACGCAAAGCAATGCCAGTTCTTCTTGGAAAATTTGCTCCTTGTTGGAAATCTTTTTCTTAAGCAGTGCGAACAAACTTACCATGTGCTTCATTTCAGTGGGGCAAAGCGGCAATACAAATGGCGATTGGCTGGCCAGGCTTTGAATGCAGGCACTCCCCAGTCTTGCTGTTTTGTTGGAAATTGCAAAATCCATAGTACACGATATCAGGCAGATCCGAAGAGGTGAACTCAGCCTGACCAAGGAAGCCCCATGTGGGACAGACAACATGTCGCCAGAAGAAAGACTGACACTATAAGAGCTTCCCGTAAATTGCACAGAGCCAGCTACCACCGCGACCAGAGAAAACCAATCCGGACTAAAAAAAACATCATAAGACTTGATTTTTTTATAGTCTGCAAGATATAGGACTTTTAACTCGGCATGCCATTTCTTATCTTTTAGGGTTTCCAAGATAGTAGTATTTTTTATTTAACAATAAGCGAATTTGGAAGTGTCTTGAATTTTATAAATTCATGTTGAGTGCTTTTTTATAAGCCATGCACATAACACGCTAAAAACAAATAGCAGGTTTAACAGCATCGTGATTAGCAAAAAGCAGACAAAGTTTTTGGGATCAGAGCATTTAATGCTGCCGTCAGCTTGATAACCCACAATTTCATCATAATCCAGAAGGGTTATGATGAAATAGAGGTTGCTCAAATTCAACACTATGAGCAGTACGCTGACAGATATAGCAACTTGCCGCTCATAACGCATCAATATTATATCGATCCAGATCACTGTGTGATATTATTATTTTTAGAAAGGCCTACTGTGGCAGCCATTTTTAGTGCCAACACAAGACATTCGTCTGATCCTGAAACTGCAGCCGCAATGCTGGTTACAGATGTTTCCCAATCTTTATCCTTCCTTTTTTTCTTGTAGGCTGAGTAGCGGATAATTGAAGTAGTCGTCAGGATTATGCGCTTATCTTCACTGCTCATTAAAGTAGTCGCTAAAATATTGGCCTCATAGGAAACGACTGCGGAATGCATGTCTTCATAGGGATTGCTGGAGCCCAGAAGCAGGGTATTGATAAATGTCGAAAGGCTGTTCCTCGCTGATAGCTCCAGAGATGAGGCTGTGAGGACGTCAGACAATGCATCTGTGTTATTAACAATCGCTGTCATCTCTGCGAGCCTCGTGGAAACCGCAGGATTGCCAGACGGCAATGATGCAATCCCGGGGTATGAAATGGAAACAGAATCTATAGCATTTGCTATAGATTCTATTGAACCCGAATTAAAATTTGTGTTCTCTAAATTTTCCAGAATATCATTATGTATGCTGCCGGCAATGTCATAGGGATTTGCCGTGTTATGAGGCGCGATACCTGATTTCTTAGTGGTGGCACCTATATGTGCACTTTCTGATGCTTCACCTGTATATTCATTAGAACAGGCTGTAATGAAAAGGGGCAGGACTGCCGCCCAGAATTTTAAATTTTTCATATTTACGTCGTGTTAAATGTGACTGATTACTTTTTTCGTCAGTTCATTTTTCACCCGGGGAAAGCTGAACACGCCTGATATTAATTCAGACTTTTTGCTTTGAATTCAGAAGCAAATCTATTGGCAAAAAATAGAGTCCGCAAATGTTGTTCTGGATGTTTACAGCATTTTTACTAGCGTTTTTCTGAAAATCGACACTGCTTTTTTGAGCAGGCTTTGTATGTTTTTCCTCTTTTATAATTATCTTTGGACTTCACACCTCTATTTAGGCCGCCCCAGCATCTTGTTATAATACTAGCGTATTTAGCGGGTTTCCTGCCAATGGAAACAATTTAAACTAAGACTATGATTGTAAGATATCTGCTTGTAATATCTTTGTGCTTCAATCATTGTATAGAAGCGCAAAAGCATGTTGCCCAAATTCCTGACTCTTTGAAGGAAAAAGATTTCGATTATCTGTTCGATAGAATAGAAGATCAAAATATAAATGATCTGCAGCGATCATTTTACCTTAGCACCTTCCTTATAAAAGCCAAGTCGGAGAATAACTGGGAAGAGCTTTCCAATGGATATAAAAACTACGTCCACTATGCGCCTGACAAGCTGAAGCTGGTATATGCCGATAGCATGGTTATGGCCGCGATGAGATCAAAAAATGATGAAATTATCGGATCCGCCTACCTCTCAAAGGGCATTGCGTATTATGGGCAGAAGCGCCTTGCCGAGGCGATGGATATTTATCTCATAGCGGATAGCTACATTGAAAAAACAAATGATAAATACCTCATATACAAAACGAAATATCATATTGCACAGATAAAATATTATCTGGGATACTATGATGAAGCAATTCTGATGTTCCAGGAATGCATAGGCTACTTTAAAAATACAAACGTCAGGGCGTACCTAAACTCACTGCATTCATTGGGAGTCTGCTATAAAATGGTAGGAAATCACGGGCTGTGCACTTCTACAAATGAAAAAGGGATAAGGTAGGGAGTACGGACTGGGAACCTCGATATGGAGCCCTATTTCATATTCTCTGAAGGGGTAAATCAAAGCATGATTCACAACTATGCCCTAGGTATAAAAAAACTTGAAGCGGCGCTGCCCGGCATTCTTGACAATAGGGATTTCTCAAATGAAATGGTGGGGTACTTTTATATTGGAAGATGTTACTGGGGCCTAAATAATAAGGAAAAGGCTCTTTCATACTTTAAAAAAGTGGATGAAATGTATATGGAACGGGATTTTATGCGCCCTGACCTTAGGGAAACGTATGAATTTATGATTACGTATTACAAGGACAGGAAAATGCTCAAGTCGCAGCTGCATTATGTCGAAAAATTACTGGAGGTTGATAAGAAACTTCACCATACCCATGCCTATCTGCAAGGGAAAATCCGCAAAGAATATGAAACCAAGGAATTGCTCGCAGTGCAGCACAATCTTAAGGGAAGACTGGACAAGCAGAGCCATAAATATGATATATTGTTTTATGTTAGTGGCGGTATGTTCATTTTTATACTGTACGGGATAGTTAGGTTTTTTAACAGTAAGAAGGAAGCAAGGATAAAGTATGAAGAACTGCTGCAAAAAATTGAAGAAGCAGAAAAGTCTAAAGGCAATAAAACAGACGAGCCTGATTTTTCGATGAGCAAAGATGCGGAGGAAGCGGTGCTGCACAGCCTGCTCAAATTTGAAAAAAGCAAAAAATTTCTTGAATCTGATTTGAACCTCACAAAGCTTGCAGGATATTTTAAGACCAACACTAAATACTTATCACAGATTATAGCCCGCCATCGAAATAAGAAATTCAATGAATATATTAATGGACTAAAGGTAGATCATATTGCACAAAGGATTCGAAACGAAAAAGTGCTACAGAACTATACCCATGATGCACTTGCAGAAGAAGCGGGGTTCAGCAGTACCAGAAGGTTTGTTAAGGCCTTTGTAGCCGATACAGGAATAACACCGAAATATTTTATTGAGGAATTAAAGAAGGAAGATAACCAAACGTAATGCTTTTAAATAAACAAAGAATTATTTTAATTTACCAGAACGAATAAGTCCAGATTGTACATTTCGCCAGTAATCTTAAATCCGAATTTTTCCAGAATATGTATCATTGACTGCTTTCGTGTAGTCGCAAAAATTTTGTGATCAGCTATTAGCGGCATGAAAGCCAGCAATAATTTTTGGCATAATTTTTCACCCTCACGGTTAGTGGCTGTAACAATATACCCGAGCTCATTTTTATATTTCGGCAGAAAAATCTCAGCGTTCGCACTTGTAAATACTTTTGTTCGATAATTGTCTGATGGATTTTTTAAAGTTGCTGTAGAAATTATTCTGTCCTGATCTACTATATAACTAATCAGCACAGCATTTTTAAGCCTCGTAATAATTGCAGCCTTATCACCTTGTATTTGTGAACCTTGTTCTATTAAATCGAAAATCTCATTCAGTATCTTTTCAGAAATCTCAGAGGGTTTTTTAATGATAACTTCCATAATTAAAACAGTTTATTGTTAAAGATTATTGCTATTTATAATTATAAAAGTCGCCTTCAGGGCATCAAAGATATCTTTAGGTTCTGACGATCCTGCCACTAAAGTCCTTGATCCTGACAATTGCTCAATTAATTCTTGATTTACTTTTTTCTTGTTGGCTGTTGCGATAAGTTTGTTGTAAGCTTTGTCAAGATATCCCTTTACCTGCTCAAGCTTCTTTACAAATTCTTTTTCTGTACTCTTGAAATTTCCAACAGTAGCATTTTTAAAGCTGTAGTGTTTACCCACTAAATCTTCCCAAGTATCCGTATTGGCGCCATGCTCAAATCGATTGCATTTCCAGCATCTGCAGATAAAAAACTCATAAGTAGTATTGTCCATTCTATTTTAGTTATTAGAATTTATCATGTAAGCAGACAAATCTGCTGTTATATTTTAATCTTTAACGCCATTAATAGCATTTATAAACTCGAGCCTGCTTAAAGAGCAAACGGCGAATCTTCCTTTTCCTCTAGAGCCATTGAGATGTTGTGATATTTTATCAGAAGCAAGATAAAAAATGTACCCTTTCCAATCGAAGAAAACGTTTACATTTGATCTTTTCCATTTCTCAATAAACTGGTAACTTCTACCTCCCCAAGTCGCTATCATAAATTTACGTTCAGCATATTTTGCTTCTGAAGCTAAACTAAGAGCACTTCCAAAGCTAAATTCATTAAATGATGTATCGCTGTGAATATGTACTAGCCAAAACATTTTGTGATTTTTGCTATAGAATTCTTCCCTAGCTATTCTTTCTTCTTCAGATATATTTGAATGCTGAAGTTCAAGAACAGTTGATTTTTCTGTTCCTAAGCCACAGAGAACATCCGCTCTGTGTAGTTCTCCTGTAACTTCATCAATTAGGCAAATCTCTCTGGAATTGAAATCAAAATATTCCTTCCAAGATAAGTGCCATTGACCTTCTGGTTCGCTCCAGTTGTCACAGTCGCCTGCTTTATGACGCCAGTGTTTGATATTTTCTGTCGGGACTACAGATGTAAGGATCCCACCGCAATCTTGGCATATGGTTTTCTCTCCCTTATTTAAAGGAGCACGTTTAATTCCGTCAACCCAAGCGTATAACATTTTTGATTTTTTAGTTTCTTAAATATTCAGTAAATTTTATTTACTGAATCTACCTTGACTGACTACAGTATTTATTGATTTGTTGGAGTGTAAAACTTAATCTTGTGAAATAATCATTTATAACTTCAGGAAGAATCTCGTTCAGTTTTGTATCGTTATCAAAGAATCGTTTTCTGTTTTTGAAAGTCTCGATCTGACCATTTGAAAAATCAGGAAGCAAAACAAATTTCTCTATAATTTTTTTACTTTCAATTTTTTGATAAACTTTAGGTAAACCGTCAAATGAAGCACTATGAACTATCTCATTTCGCAGATATTCAATCATTCTTCTATTACCAGTTTTTTCAAAAAGTGTATTTTGCATTTCATTAAATGTTGTTTTTTTAGCATATCCAAGTAGAGTGTCTTTTGATCTAAGTTTAGGATATGAGCTAAAATCTGTTTGCAATTCTTCAACTTCATGCACAATTTTAGTAATGAAATCTAGCATACTATATAGGCATATAAATATGCGATTAATCAGAGAGGTAATATTTGTTACGATTGAGCCTGAGGCATATTGAATTCCATCATTGACGCTTAAAAGTTCTTCATTCATCAAAAAGCTATTAATATTTAACTGCTTATAAAATTCTCCAACAGCAAATCTTGTTTCAATCATGCAATTTTGAGTTGTCCCGATAAGATTATCAATATCAAAAAAATATAACATTCTATAGAGTGTTTCCTTGTCCTTATACTCGGTAATAAACTGTTCGAACTCTCTTTTTGATACTCTTATTTCAGCATCGATTCCAGCCTGAGCAACTAATGGGAATATTGGGTGTTCAATAATCCTGTGATATTCGAAAACGGATCCAAATATTTTTAAAGCCAATAAATTTCTCAATTCATAACACAATGATTCAATCTCGTAAACTTTTTCTCCACCTCGGTAAATAAAATCTCCTATTTGATTTTGCGTAACAAAGAAATCATTCTTATTTGCTAATTCATCAATAGATATTTCCTGGGGTATTCCGTTTATATTGTATACTGTCATATTTTGATTAAATAATGGCAATCGATTATGTATAGTAAGCAAATTTGATGATTAATCCTTCTCAATCGTCATGTTTATATCGTAGACTCTAAAACTTTCGATCGCAATTTTGATCTGTTCTAAGAATATATTTATCAATTCAGTAGTGCTTTTTTTGTGATCGATAGCAATATTACAATTCACGTTTAAAGAAAGTAAAATATCTTTGAATTTTTCATCGGTTCCACCTTCCAAATAATAGTTTGAATATAAATGTATTCCTTCTTTAACAAACTGAATCCAAATTTTGTTTTGATTTCTTGAAACTGAAAACTTATAAACTCTTGCGCCATACCAATTGAATAAACCACTTTTTTTGATTTCAATTCCTAAATCTTTTTCGGGATGTATTTTGTCTAATTCTTTTCCAACGGTGTTTAATTTTGAGATGACCTCGTTTTCGATGGCTTTATATTCATCTACGAGTTGTTGCACTTCTCTCTCATTATTATAAATTATTGTTCTTAACTCTTTTGACATATTCAAAGTGTTTTTTCCGAGGAATTTCGTTTCAAGAAATTTTTTAAATTCTTTTAAAAAATGTGAAACATTGTCTGCTTCACAAACAGATATCCATTTATTTATCAGGTTAATAATATCATGCTTATAACTAATTATTTTGAATTTTTCTTTTTCTATTAAATCATGCTTGTCTTTTTTACTTATGCTTTTATCAGCGGGCTCCAAGCCATATGGATTTAAATACAATAACAGAAAATTTCCCTTAGATTTTTGTTCTAAATAAGTGATATAGTCTATTAATTGATTATGTTGGTCATCAGCCCAAATTTTATTCTCAATTGCAATGATTAAATCTTTCAACTCAATGTAAATGTCAATCCTTCTTCTATTTGAAATTGTTTTCTCGCAAATATTTATAGAACTTGTAGTATCAATTTCTTTTTCATAGACTGATTTTACAAATTCGTTTAAAAATAAATTTCCCTGTCCGTGGTTCTGTTTTTCGTCTAAGAAGTATGCAAGTATTTGACTTATTTTATTCTCTCCAATCAAAAAGAAATTGAATAAACTGAAATCAAATGCTAATTGTTTATCATACTCTTTTTTGAATTTATTATGAGCGTCAATTTTTGAACTGATAACATTTAATAGATTTTCAATTTTTACAAATTCATTCATTCAATGTAGTATTTCTCGTGTGCTAAGAAAGAGTTTAAATTCACTGTTGTTTTAGATTATTTGCTGCTAAAATATTTTTTTACAGTTTTATAGGCTCTTCCTTGTTCGCCTTCAAGGATTAAGTCATCATTAACATTTATTTCAGTTAATAGATTTGGTTTTTGTTGAAGTCTTTCATACAGCTGTAGGGCAAAAAAATTATCAGGCTCAATCAATTTTGCAACTACTAAAGGAATAATTTGTTCTCCCATACTTAAAAGGCGAAAGAATTCGAAGTAGCCAGTTCTGGAACGAGGGTTTGAATCTATTGATAACATACCTCTAAACCAAGTTCGCTTCCAAAATTCAAAATTTCGTTCAAACCTAATCCTTATTACATTAGGAATTCGACCTATTTCTTCATTGAGTAGTTCAAGTTCTTCATCATTAAAAAATCTTTCCTCTTTCATAAGTAAATTTAATAATTTTTCACCAGTTTCTTCAGTCAGTGATTTTGAATAAAATGAAATTATTTGACCGTATGAATACCCTCGTAATTCGTCAACACTATGCAATATCTGAAGATCTTCACCACATTTTGACTCCCAAAGATTAGTTTCTATGGTAGAAATTTTGCTTCCATGTTTCATATCATTTTGACTAAAACCCCAAGCAGCGACACTACCTTCAGCCGATGGATATAGATTGAATTTTGAGTAAAATGTATTAAAATCAGCTAGTGTTTGGCCAGGCCAAAGCCAAGTATTTGTAATTCCTACTGACCATGCAATACAATTATATACTTGAGTTGCTTCTGCAGTAACAATATTATTGCTTAAATAAGGAAAGTATCGCTTAAAGCGTCTAAATTCAGTATAAGTCATTTTTCTAGCCATAAGTATATTTTTTTTATAATAGTTTGTACGTTATTATTTACGTTAGTTCGATAAACTGAATAGTTACATTATTTATTGACTGACTTGTCTTTGCAACTGCGACTCAATTTTTATAAATGCCTTTGTCATCTGACCTAAAATAATCGCTTCTTCACTGGTAATTGTTGGGACTTCCAAACTTCCATGTCCAGCAAGTGGTGTTGAATTTCTTCTTCTGTAAATTTCTAAAATATAATCCAGGATCGGACTTGGTAACTTAGATTCATTTCTATATTTTTCAAAGAAACTTCCTAGAGTTTGATCTTGAATGCTTTCAATACCTATTATCTCTTTTGCCATGGTTTCAAAAATACTTGCACTCGCGTGTAAAGCATTTGGATAATCTTCTTTTTCCAAAGAATTTTCCATTCTCTCAACTAATAGGCGAATATTTTGATGTTCATCATCAAAGTTTTCATTACAAATTTCCTCAATTGTAAATACTGTTATTCTATAAGTAATTTGTTTGTTTACAAATTTAAAAGAAGCATTTTCTACTTTTAAAGCGTCGTTGATAAATTTTAAATCTAATATTTCTTTATCAAGCAATTCACCAGCAAACTCAATAAATTGTATTGTATCTAATCTCCGAACGGCTAAATGAAAATTACTATCATGCCAAGCATATTCAGCTTCTTCATAATTCCCATTGTCATCAGATTCTAGCACATATATACTTTTTGCCAAGATTGTACTTGACAAGTTAATAATAATGTTCTTTCTGAAAATTATTGATTCAGCGTATTCAGGTTCTTCTGCCCAATGCATTAAATGTCTTGTTACAAATGCATAAAATTCCTGAGATAGGACTTCGTACTCTAATTGTTTCTTCTGTTCTTTTGTTGAATAAATTGTGAATTTCATTTATGGTTGATCTTTTAAAGACGTATTGCAATTTGGTATTTAAAATTCGTATATCTATATTTTAAGTTTATCTCTCAATCAAAAAAATAACTTGAAATTAGGTTTAAGATAAAATATTTTAGCCATTCAAAGTAAATAACTCTATTCTTCATCTATAGAGGAAGGATCAATTATAATATAATTTGGTTTTTTAAAATAGGGGTAGCTTATTTTAAGGATTTTTTGATGATCTTCTTCATCGATCATAATAGAATAAGTTTGGTCAATAAATTTGTTCTCAAGAACTTCAGCAAAAGCTTTAAGTGTATGTATCCTATATTCATTATTATACATTATAAAAGTTGGCGTGTTAACAATAAAAATACCTTCGAGTGAAAATGTTTCAATTTTTAAATCTTTGTTATTTGTTATAACTTGGAAATGTTCTTGGACATCTTTAATTTTTGAAGTTAAATAAGCTAGTTTTCTTTTAATAGTCTTATTATATGATTTTTTATTTGTCTCAAAATAAGCATAATCATTTTTAAAGTTGTTCATGTCATAACGCGAAATTTGATGTTTGCTATCAGCAATAATAATTTTATCATTATGAATGTAAAGGAAATCAATTTCTCCGCAATTTTCATTATCAATATTAAGATGCTGACCGTTCCACTTTCTTAAGTAAGTAATATTTCTATCAAAAATAATGTTAGAGTTTCGTAAAAGTTTTTCCGCTTCATCCTCTAATATTTTGTCATTTTGCATAACCTTACTTTTTATATATTCTTTAAAGCAAGCGTTTTCCCATTCAATCGGATATTTATTCCAGCCAAATGCGTTAGTAGTTAGAGACATAATGCTTTCTACAAATGAACGGTCTCCTACAAATGTTAAATCTTTACCATCAACATTCCAAATCAAAAATGGACGATATAGATACTTGTTTAAATTATGGGGTCTATAAACTGCATCTTTTAAAGACATTTTATTTTCTTTAGACAGTGTTAATCCCTTGAAAAATATAGCGCCTTTGTCATATGGAACTCCGTACAAGTGTTCTAAGTTTTTTGGATATATAACCCATTCATCTAAAGTAAATTTCCCGCTTTCAAAATGTTCATGAATAGCTTGTATTGTTCCAACTGCCGCGCCATATTCTACACCTAGACATTCTTTTGAAGCTGTTATAAAATCATTAAGATCATTATTTCCTGTTACGGCCATATCTACATGTTCCTTAAATGAGTCTATTAATTCTGAGATCAGAAAACCATAATGATGTTTGTGATCAAAGTAAAATTGGTTTTCGGGAGTAAATTTAAGGTCAACACAATCCTCAATTAATTGCTGTTCGGCTAGTAGATTGGAGCATGCAAATATAAAATCACCTAAGTAAAGTAATTCATCTATAACATTCTCTTTTCCTTTCAAATATTCTATTGAACTGGGCTCTCCTGAAACTAAATTTATATCACATGCCTGCTCTAAACATAATTTCAAAATCCTTCTATATACTGCAAATTGTTTATTGTCCAGTTCTTTTACAGGCGAAGTATTTGGATTCTCTTGTTGAAAGAGACATGAGAATTCATGAAATAAAAATAATCCTTGATAGAATGTTAATTCATCTTCATTTTGTAAAATATTCATAAACTGGTTTTGATACCAATCTAGAGTATAAAACAGTATTTTATTAATTTGACTTTCTTCAAATGGACCCTTACCGTAAAGGTCGATTAATTTTTTCGAGATTATAGGACGATATTTTTCTATAGTATTCTTTTGATACCAAGCAATGAGTCGTCCTTCAGGTGTGAAATATATTGGCATATGATTTTTACTTAATCTTTAAATAACAGAATATATTTATAGAATTAATAGTTTTTGGTCAAGACAGCAAAACATATATTCTAATAGTCTAAATCTTATGAATTGCATTTACTTATATCTAAATTTTTTACATATGAAGAAGATCTAATTTAATGAATCCAATTATAGATGATCTCCAAACTTACAAAACCATTTTTTCTCTATTTTACGGTTTTCCGTAACTCACTATTAAAACTTGCAAAATACTTATTTTAGTGATTAAAAGACCCAAGTATAATTACCTGTTTTGATTTCGAAAGGTCATAAAAAAAGATGCAAAATGCATCTTTGTATTTTTATTCCTTGATATACTTATAATAGCCACTTTGCCATTGCCAGAGCTATTATTCCAAAAATAATAAGCAGGCCACCGGCAAGTGTTAAAAGATTCTCCCAAAAAGGGGTTATCAGTGAACTTCTATAATTTTTAAAGCCTTCGCCACCTAAAGAATTTCGGCGATAAAATCTTCTTCTGCCAATGAAGAGTTTAAGGAGAATTCCAATTACCAAAGCTAAAATGCCAAAAATTATTAAGACAGCATTGTTTCTATCCATAAGATTTCTTCTTTTTTATACTTATTTAATCACAATTAGATGTAATATGTTATAACATCTTAATAACTCCTTATGTACTATTTCTCAATAATGGTGCAATACTTATAAGTTTTATTTGCTTTTAGTTGCTCTATTTCATCAATTGATATTGATGTTTTTTCAAGCTCGATTAGTCTTTTAATAACTTCACCATTCTCGTCAATATTTTGGCTTCGACTATTTATATCAAACAATTCTATTTTAAGACGAACCATATCATTAGTCATAATTTCATCTGGAAAGAAGTCCATATAAGATTTTAATTCAAGAGCATTCGCAATTCTTGCAAGCATTCTAATATTTGCCTTTGCAGTGTGTTTCGGATTTTCAATGTTCCCTATATAACCTTCCGACACACCAAGTTTTTGTGCTAGAGCAACTTGGTCAAGTCCAGCTTTAATTCGCAACTCTCTTATCTTTTCAGTGATATAGAAGTCAAGTTCAGATGTAATTATTTCAATAATCATAAGCTATTAATTCTATAGCAATGAAGGCATTTCAAAAATTAATTTCACATACCTATAGGTGTGTGATAAATTTTTAATATATTTGTTTCTGATTCAGAAATGAATCGTAATTTTGCGATTCTTCAATAAAAATATTTGAAGCATTCGCTTTGAATCTTGCTTAGAAAAACTGGACACTTTTTTAGCACCCAAGATGATAAGTGTAAATGCTCACGCCTTTAAAGGGCGTGGGCTCACTTATTTGCGTGCGGGTAGTCCAGTAAATCCTTCTAAGCAATAAGCTGAGTTCCGCGCCTCTTTTTTTTGGCTATATCTCAACTTATCAAAGCTACTTCACAATATCTAAAAGGATCGCAGCGTATCTGTACAACCTTTAACCGGTTTGCCTATGTTGTAGTTTCTTTATTTTCATTTTTATAATACCTGGCCCGTACTGGTATCCTGCTGAGTTAGTCGGGGGAAGGGCCGGGTTATTATGCTATCAGCTTCTCCACCCACAAATACTGCAATATGCAGATTCGAAAATCACACAATGAACAGCTATTAACTTATTGAATAACCAAAAAACAAATTATGCCTATGGAGTGTTAATTAACAAGAAAAGCCTTCTATAACTCGTGATCGAATACTAGCATAGAAGGCGAGAGAAAACCAAACTTTCGTTCAATTTTAATCCTTTTTAAATTTATGAAAAATCTTTCATTTAACAAGGGCAGGCCATCCTGTCTTTGCTTATTTATTTTTGCAGTGCTTCTGGCCAATCCAATTTATGCTGCTGCACTAACGCCCAGCTGCTGCACGAACCAGTTGCAACAACAAATTACAGGCACGGTTGCCGATGCTTCCGGACCGCTTCCCGGTGTCACGGTTATCGTTAAGGGAACCTCTAATTCAGCCGTAACAGATGAAAAAGGCAACTTTTCAATTACGGCTCATCCAACAGACGTACTCGTCTTTTCGTTTATAGGCTATGCCACGCAGGAAATCATCATCGGAAACCAGACTTCTATTAATGTGATATTGTCCGAAGATAGTACTCAGCTTAAAGAGGTTACTATAAATGCCGGATATTATTCGGTTAAAGATAAAGAGCGTACTGGAAGTATTGCGAGAGTTACAGCAAAGGACATCCAAAAACAGCCGGTCAGCAATCCCCTGGCCGCTATGCAGGGAAGAATGGCGGGAGTAAATATCACGCAGACTACCGGAGTGCCGGGCGGTGGGTTCAATATCCAGATCAGGGGGAAGAACAGCATGAGGGCAGATGGTAATTCTCCCCTGTATATTGTCAACGGCATCCCCTTTGGCAGTGAAAATTTAGGCAATACGCTTACATCTTCGGGTATATTACCTGATAATGGCCTAAGCCCGCTCAACAGTATTAATCCTGCCGATATAGAAAGTATAGAGATACTTAAAGATGCAGATGCCACCGCTATTTATGGTTCCCGTGGAGCGAATGGCGTGGTGCTTATTACGACAAAAAAAGGACAGACGGGAAAGACAAGATTTAGCATCAATACGTATACAGGCGCAGGCAGCGTGACACGTAAGCTAAAACTGATGAATACAAGACAGTATCTTGCCATGAGAAGACAGGCTTTTTCTAATGATGGTTTTACCGACTATCCAGCCTATGCGTATGATGTCAATGGAACGTGGGATCAGAACCGATATACAGACTGGCAGGAAGAATTAATTGGCGGAACAGCCATGACAAATAGTATTCAGGCAACCATTTCTGGAGGATCTGAAAAGACACGCTTTCTGATGAGCGGCACTCACTATAAGGAAACTACTGTGTTTCCGGGTGATTTTAATTACAGAAAGAATACTTTTAATTTTAATCTCAACCATATCTCAGAAGATAATAAATTTTCGGCATCGCTTTCAGGGAATTACACTGGAGACAGCAATAATCTCTTAGGAACCGACCTTACTGCAGAAGCCTACTCACTCGCACCCAATGCACCCAAGCCTTACAATGAAGATGGAAGCCTGAACTGGGAGAACTCAACATGGAACAATCCGTATCGCTTGCTGGAAGAAAAATATCTGGCTAAAAACAACAATCTTATTGCTGCCGGAATGCTGGCTTACAGACCTCTTGAAGGTATGGAGCTGAAAGCGGGATTGGGCTATACCGATGCGAGGCTTCAGGAATCTAAAACCTCACCACATACTATTTATGATCCGGCATTTGGATTTGGCAGTGAAGCATCGAGCCTGCTTTTAAGCAACACCAACGTACAGTCCTGGAATTTTGAACCGCAGATATCCTATCAAAAAGAAATTCTTGGCGGTAAATTAAATACCTTGGTGGGTGCGACCTTTCAAAGCAGGAATGGAAGACAGTCAGGTTTTTATGCATGGGGATTTACCACAAATGACCTGATTAACAACATTGCTGCCGCTTCCAACGTGACAGCATTAAGCAATACCAACACAGAATATCGCTATAATGCTTTGTTTGCAAGGATCAATTATTCACATGCCGATAAATATTTCGTAAACCTGACCGGCCGCAGGGATGGTTCAAGCCGTTTTGGCCCGGGTAAGAGATTTGCCAATTTTGGAGCCGTTGGCGTGGCGTGGATTTTCTCAAATGAAGAATTTTTAAGCAGTATTGCAAAATGGTTAAGTTTCGGAAAATTGAGAGGAAGTTTTGGTACAACAGGAAATGACCAGATCGGAGATTATCAATACTTAAATACTTATAACCTATCAGGATTGCCTTATCAGGGAACTATTGGCCTGCAGCCCACAAGGCTTTTCAATCCTGATTTTAGCTGGGAAAACAATAAGAAGATTGAAGCGGCATTAGAACTTGGTTTCTTCAAAGATAAGCTATATCTAACAGTAGCACATTATCGCAACCGCTCTTCTAACCAGTTAGTTGGAATTCCTTTACCAGGCACAACAGGTTTCACCTCTGTTATGGCCAACTTAGACGCAACTGTACAAAATACAGGCTGGGAATTTGAACTGCAGGTTCGTCCTGTAAGCAGAGATCATTTTAGCTGGACTACGTCCTTGAATCTTACCATTCCAAAAAATAAATTGATTTCTTTCCCTGATCTTGCAGGCTCGACCTATTCCAATCAGTACGTTATAGGACAGCCTTTGGATATTCGCAAAATATACCATTATACAGGGATGAACTCACAAACCGGACTATACGAATTTAAAGATTACGATGGCGATGGGCAAATTACTGCAGGCAGCGACAGGGAAAGCATTGTAAGGACCGCACCTGAATTTTATGGTGGCTTGCAAAACAGCATCCGTTACAAAAATTGGCAATTCGATTTTCTAGCGCAGTTTGTAAAGCAGTTGGGCAGCAACTATCATTATCTTGGAATTCTCCCGGGTGTTGCCAACAACCTTCCTGAAGACTTCTCAAATGCCTGGCAGCACCCAGGTGACAACAGTACAATTCAGCCTTATACTACAGGACTGAACAGCGATGCAACCAATGCCTACTATCGGTATTTAGGCAGTGATGGCGCGTACAGCGATGCTTCTTTTATCAGGCTTAAAAATATTTCCTTATCCTACACGCTTCCTCTTGCCTGGCTGGAGACCACAAAGTGCAGGATTTATATGCAGGGGCAGAATCTTTTTACCATTACCAGATTCAAAGGCCCGGATCCCGAAAACCAATCCTCAGGAAAATTACCACCCCTGCGTGTTATTTCTTTGGGTGTCGAATTGAACTTCTAACCACTATCATATTATGAAAAAATATATCACATACAGCAAGTGCAATTGGCTGCTGATCCTTCTGACTTCATTACTTATGGGCTGTGAGGATTTTATCGAGACAGGACAGCCGGATTCGCAACTGACCGGCGAAACAGTATTTAATAATGTTGAAACAGCCGAGGCCGCTTTGACCAATATCTACAGTAAATTATCAAACGATGTATTGGTCTGTGGCAACTCAAAGGGAATATCAATATTGCTGGGGAGCTATTCCGATGAGTTGCAAACTTACAATACCGGACTTACAGAGCATCAGTTCTTTTTGAATAATATCATCCCTGCCAATACAGATATTGCAGCTTTGTGGAACGGGAGTTATAATTTGATTTATGCCGCCAATGCAGTAAAGGAGGGTGTTGAGAATTCAACCGGAATTCAGCAGGACGATAAAAACCGCCTGATTGGAGAAGCCTTGTTTCTTCGTGCCTACATTCACTTTCACTTAGTGAACCTGTTTGGTGAAATTCCATATGTTACCACTACTGATTACGTCATAAACAAAAAGATTGAAAAGCTGACATCATCCGAATTGTACACTGTATTGGTTGATGATCTTGAACATGCAAAAACACTGATGCCTGCAATAAATCAAAGTATGCTCAGAGTCCGGCCAAGTGTAGATGCCGTAAAAGCACTGCTGGCGAGGATTTATTTATATAACAATAATTGGGAAGCTGCTCAAAGCGAAGCAAATGCTCTTATTGGTTCAGGAAACTTTGCCTGGGTAGACAATCTGGATGCTGTATTTCTTAAGAACAGTACGGGTACCATCTGGCAGATTATGCCGGGGCAGGAAGGACTCCCAACACAGGAAGGTCAGAGCTTTGTTTTCTCAACGGCTCCTCCACCCAATCGAGCCTTAAGTCAGGAATTAGTCAACGGATTTGAAATCGGAGATCAGCGTAAAGAGCATTGGGCAGGAAACGTTTCAGAAAATGGGATCATCTATTATTATCCTAATAAATACAAGCAATTTAATAATGGAACGGAGTCCAGCGAATACTCTATTCTGATGCGGCTTGAAGAACTATACCTCATAAGAGGTGAAGCGCGAATGCACCTAGGAGATTTTGACGGTGCAAGGGAGGATATTAACAAAATCAGAAACCGTGCATCGCTTGGCAACATTATAGCAAATACAGAACAGGAAATTCTTGACGCGATCATTCAGGAAAGACGCATCGAGCTTTTCAGTGAACTGGGGCATCGCTTTTTTGATCTAAAACGTACGGGCAGGATAAACTCTGTGCTTGCATCAGTCAAGCCAGGATGGAATGTCACAGATATACTTTGGCCAAAACCAGAATCTGAATTATTACTTAATCCAAACCTGCTGCCTCAAAATGCTGGATACTAAATCTGTAATGTTAGTTCATATGAAAAATTTTAGTTTCCATATCTATTTATGGCAGCCCTATTTATTGTTTTTAATAGGCTTGCCTTGTTTTTCACAAGAAAAAAGACAACTTACCGTTGAGGATTATAAATTGTGGAATACATTGCATATAGGAGCTTTGTCAGATGATGGCAATTGGACTTCGTACTCCAAATCATATTTAAGTAAGTCGGATACCCTGTTTTTAAAAAGCACAATTACAGATGTTCAATATACATTAGCTGGAGGCTACGGAGATAAGATAACTGCCGACGGAAGCCTGTTTGCATGGATGAGAAATGATTCTCTATTCCTCTTAAGAACGGTAACAGGAAAGACAACTTCTTATCCAAATGTCTCTGGGTTTGAACTTCTAAGAAAAGGCAGTCATCTTATATACTTAAGTGCAAACAACGACCATAACTCCTTGATGCTTTATAATTTCTTTACGGGCAGGTCAGAGCTTTTTGAGAATGTAATTGAGTATAGACTGAACCCTCAAGAGACAAAACTCTCCGTTGTTCAACATAACGAGAATGAAACTGTAGCAAGCATAATCGATCTGCAAGGCAAAAAAAAGCCCAAAGTATTAGCGAAAAGTAATTCGGAGGAATTTCAATACCTTACTTGGAATAAGGCTGGTACTTCGCTGGCTTTCTATAGTTTTGACGCAAATAAAGGCGAACATGCTATCATGCTTGCCAGTGAGAATGGGTACATAAAAAGACTTGATCGTTCATCTGCTGGTTTAGCTTTTGATAGCAGGATTTTCAAGGGAAAATTGTATTTAACGGAAAAGGGAGACAAAGTTTTCTTTGATGTCATTGCAAAAACAAATTCTCAGCAGGAACAATCGCAAGTCAGGGTCTGGAGATCTTCGGATACGGAGCTGCGACCGACCCAGAATGATAAAATGCTGTATTGGCACGTTTGGCTCCCAGAGAGAAACAAGGTTTATCAAGTTGAGGACGACAAGCTCAGAGCATGCGCTTTAACGGATAATGACCAAAAAGTAGTCTTGCTGGATAATGAGGCTTATTTACCATTTTATAAGTATAATGACTATTACAGTGATGTTTACTTGCTGGATCTTGCTACGGGAGATAAGAAAAAAATTATTGAAAAGCAGTTAAGGGTTCATAAGCACCTTGTAGCCAATAAGGATGGGGAATTTATTGCTTATTTCAAGGATTCGAACTGGTGGTGCTACAATACAAAGAAAGATTTACGCATCTGCCTGACGAAAAATCTTGATACCCATTTTAATAAATTTACCAGTGATCGTTTAGATCAGCATCAGGCCTACGGCTTTGGTGGGTGGACAACTTCCGGACAACTGCTTTTATACGATGAGTTCGATATTTGGTTGATATCGCCTTCAGGAGATAAGAAGCAGAAAATCACCGCCGGTGAACCACTAAAGATTAAGTATCAGGTATATTTCGATTCAGGCTCATCTATCAGGGATGGTTTCTTTGGTTTTTCGGCAGGAACTTATGAACTAGCTGAAGATCTGATTATAAAAACCATCAATACGGAAGACCTCAGCGAAGGATTTGGTATCTGGAATTTTAAGACGGGGTTCCAGAAAATCATACACCAGAATTCAAAAATAATGTATGTAAGGAGATCAGGGAAAAGAAACACTTTCCAGTATATGGAAAGCTCGTTCGATGTTTCACCTCAACTCATATCCTTAGATGAAAGGGGACAGCCAAAACTTATAGCCAAATCCAACGAACAGCAGGAAAAGTTTTTTTGGGGCAAATCTGAAATCATCCACTATTATAGTCCGGATGGAAAGAAACTGAACGGAGCTCTCTTTTATCCAGCAGTTTACAAATCAGACAAAAAATATCCGATGGTAGTTTCCATCTACGAAAACATGGCATCAGCAGTTCATGAATATATACCGCCATCGCTTGAAAACTATGAAGGGTTGAATATAACTAAATTAACATCAGAAGGATATTTTGTACTGCTTCCTGATATTGCGTACGTATTGAATAAGCCTGGATACTCGGCACTTCAGTGTGTATTATCTGCTGTTGACCAGGCTGTAAAAACCAGTTCGATCGATGAACAAAACATAGGACTTATAGGGCATTCTTTCGGAGGATTTGAAACTTCCTACATTGTGGGGCAGACTAACAGGTTCAAGACTGCAGTGGCGGGTGCCGGCGTTACAGATTTATTGAGCTTCTATCTGGATATCGATTCATCTGATATCTCAAATATGGAACGTTTTGAAAATTCGCAGTTCAGAAATAGAATTGCTTTTACAGAGAACGAATTTTTATCAGAGTCTCCAATTATGAATGTCAAAGGAATAAACACACCGCTTTTGATCTGGACGGGCGACAATGACAAAATGGTAAAATCATCCTATGCTATTAAAATGTTCGCAGCTTTATGGAGACTTCAAAAGAAAAGTACACTGCTGATCTACCCTGATGAACCACATGTAATTGTTAATCCAGTTAACCAGAGGGATCTTACTCTCAAACTAACCCAGTGGTTTGATTACCAACTGAAAAATTCACCCAAAGAAGATTGGATGAATGACTAGGTTTATACTTATTGGATTCTGTATTGAAACAATATGTAAATCAGGTTATTATAGTGGATGAAAACCATGTTTAAAAGAGTTACTCTCATCAAATACTTTATTAAACAAAAGCGGTGCCTATAAAGGACACCGCTTTTTTTAAATTAATTAGCAGGTCTTGAGAGTACTTTATTACAAGCCATCGCCTGTGGATTTAGTTTTCCAAAAGCCTGGTGTGAAGTTCCCTGATAAATTGCTGTACATACAGGTCCTGGGTCATTATTACATTGAACCTGAACGGCACAAGGCTGTCCCGGCAGGTTAATCCATCCGCTCTCTGGAGCGAGAACTGCTTTACTATCTGCACCTTTAAATGCAAAAGCACCAAACACTGCCAACAGTAATACAAATGCTGGCAAAACCATTTTAAAAAATTGTGTTCTCATGATATTTATTGTTTGATTATGATCTACTCTTTTTCAGGTTTTCGATCTTCCCCCTGACACGGCCGGCCCGTATATTTTTAGTTGCCTATATCGAAATTGAGTGCTTGCAGACGATATAATACCAAATAATGATCGCTCAATCCAATTAGTATATTTCCATACACACTGAAACTCTTGATTTTTTCTCCTTCATAATCATACAGATAAAAGCTGAATTCGTAACTCTGTTTTTTTAAGTCGTAAACATCTATAATTGATGCATCTTTTAGCATCTCTTCAGATTCATATTTGCCCAATCTATTTGATTTTGTGAACAGGTATTTTCCAGATACTACAGACTGTTGTTGTACCAATTCTGGACGCTTCGCCAGTGTTCTTATGCGGCCAGAATCCTGATACGCCAGTTTAATTGATGATTGTGTGATAGTATCGATCGTGCGACCTTTATAATTTAGTTTTAGGGTGGTATCTGATATTAAATATTCATTCCTATAGTAATATACATATACTACTTTTTCGAGATTCGCATTATATCTCAGCATTCCATCGGTATCAAATACGCCGTCAATCTTCTTTTCAAGTAATTGACTCGTTTCTATAATAGGGATACCCTTGGAAAAATCAAGATAACTGATAACATTCTGACCACTGGTTTTATCCAGACCACTCAAAATAAATCTTGAGGGGGAAATAATTTCAAACTGTGAAAATGTATGATTGCCCTGCCAGTGTTTTTTGGCTTTCCAATCTGACAGGCTTCCTTTAAAAATTGCAGGTACATTACCGTCAACTAAAAAGAAGTATGGCGTGTGAATTCTGATTTGAGGTGCATAGAACGTAGTATTATTTTTATTGTCTAATTGTATATTTATCGTCTCCTGGTTATTAAGTGTAGTATCGATACTAAAAACATGGGATGGAGCTGTAGTATTACCAAGATAGATACGATCCTTATCTACGCCTGCAATATAATAGGAGTTGTATTTAATGTTTAATCCTTTTATTGTAGTTACGGGATGTGGAGGATACCTTCTCAAAAAGCTATTATTTCTATGTATTTCATTTTCAGACAACAAGTATAAAAGAGAGACTACAGAAATACCTCCAATAAAACAGCTAAGTAATATTGTAATAGGACTGTTGTATTTTTTAGGCTTTTTATTGTGTAAATTTTCTCTTTCAAGGAATATACCTGCAAGTGCAATGATTATAAAACAAATATTAAATACTAAATGTTCTGTCCATCCCATTTTTTCTAAAACACCTCCGCAAGAACAGGGAACAAAAGAGCTAAAATTCAATATAATGATTATGTATGTGGTAAACATGACCATCAAAGTAAACGCTCCAAGTATGGCCCAAAACCGAATACGCTGGTAAAGTAAAGCTAGTGCTATAGCAATTTCAATTCCAGGTACAAGTATAGAAATGATTCCAGCATATACACTCAACATAGGAGATTGTCCAAGTTGGGTTCGGAAATTTTCAAAATCCAATAGTTTACTTACAGCCGCATACACAAACAGTAAGGCATAGAGCAAACAAATTATATAGACTATTGTGTTTTTAAATGATACTGATATTCTCATGCCGCAGATTTTAACTCTTACAGTGTTTTATCATCTCCTTTGAAGAAATAGTAAACGAGCTTAATATAATCTAATTTAGAATTTATTAATTATCACTATATGAATATTTTACAATGCTAAATTATGACAACAATGCCGAAGAATTGATGTAAAAAACGATCCTAAATTTGTAAAAAGCGATCCATTTTGCTTTGTATGGAGGATTTACAAATAAAAAAGACCGGCATAAGCCAGTCTCATAACACAAAGTATTAATTTTATCTTTTTCGCTCTAGTCTCCGAATGTCGTTCTTTAGTTCCATAAACATTTCTTCAACACTGCCGGGGATAATGTTTGCCCGCTTAGTGTCCTTTTTACCAAGATTGCATTTGAATTCCCATATCTGTTCGATCTCCGATGCCCTGACTTCATAAGTAGTATAAAAAGATTCGTCGGATTCCAGCACCAATACATTTTTTTTATTTTTATTCAATCGTTTATAGGCAATTCCGTCGTTTTTAGTTATGATTATATACGTTCTGCCGACCACAGCTTCATCCAGCCTTTCTATATATTTGGCAACAATTATGTCGCCATCCTCATGCGGGGGCATAGAATCCCCTTCAACAGGAAACCCCCTGTGAAGACCGGGTCCTAAAAATGGGAGTGAAATACGTGGCAGGCTCTCGATGTATTCAGGATCTGAATATCCGTTCATATAACCAGCCTTGGCTTTTTGTGTAACAATTTCTATGAAATTTTCACCTTCATTATTTACAATTACCGGTAATAGAAGCTTATTGTTTTCCAGTTTAACTAATTCATCAATTTTGACCTTCCTTACGTCAACACACAGCAGAATGTCAATGCTGACCTGGTAATATTTAGATATTTTTTTCAAAATTTCATAGGGAGCTTCTGAAGTCCCGTCTTCATACTTTGCATACCTCCCGCGAGTTATTAGGAGGCTTGTAGCTACTTTTTCCTGCGAAACTTTCTTTTTTAGCCTTAAGCTTCTGATGTTGTCGGAAAATAAAGACATGTTATTTTTGTTACAATTTGTATCAGCAAATATAATTAATTTGTTACAATCTGTACTAATTTTGTATGGTACAAAAATGAAGGTTATGGGAAGGGCGATTGTACATATGGATCTGGACACATTTTTTGTGTCCTGCGAGAGGCTGACCGATTCAAGATTGAATGGCATTCCTCTCATTATCGGCGGAGGAGAAAGAGGTGTTGTAGCGTCCTGTTCTTACGAAGCACGAACTTTTGGTGTACGCTCTGCAATGCCTATAAAAATGGCACTGCGCCTTTGCCCGCAGGCGAAAGTGATGAAAGGCGATATGGAGTTATATTCCAGATTATCCCATACAGTAACTGAAGTGATTGAAGAAAAGGCTCCGGTTATGGAGAAAGCCAGCATCGATGAATTCTATCTCGATATTACAGGTATGGATAAATTCTACGGTTCATACGCTTGGACAAACGAGCTTGCGCAAACTATTACGAAAGAGACGGGTCTTCCTATAAGTTTTGCATTGTCTGTCAACAAGACCGTATCAAAAATTGCTACGGGTGAAGGAAAACCCAAAGGTAATCTGGAAATATCGGAAGATATGGTAAAACCTTTTCTGAATCCGCTCTCCATAAGAAAAATACCGATGGTAGGCGATGTCACTTTTCAACTGCTATCGAGAATAGGCGTTAGAAATATCAAGACACTTTCAGAAATGCCAGCCGAGGTGTTGCAGCAGATGATTGGCAAAAATGGAATCGAATTATGGAAAAAAGCAAATGGAATAGACAATAATCCTGTAGAACCTTACACAGAACGCAAATCAATTTCTACTGAGGATACTTTTTTGCAAGATACAATCGACATCAATATGGTGAAAAGCGTGCTTCAAGGGATGGTAGAAAAACTATCCTTTCAGCTTCGCTCTGAAGAATGGCTTACCTCAACGGTAGTCATCAAGATACGATATGCAAATTTCGATACCGAAACCAAACAATGTAAGGTTCAATATACTTCTGCTGATCATATTCTGATTAAGTGTGTAATGAATCTGTTTGATAAGCTATATCAGCGAAGGATGCGTCTTCGCCTGATTGGTATCCGCTTCAGTGGTCTAGTACGCGGGACCTATCAGATCAATATGTTTGATGACACCGAAGAAATGCTTTCGCTCTATCAGGCTATGGACAGAATGAAGACCCGATATGGGTTTGATGCTGTCATGCGTGGGGGCGGTGCTATCTTAAAGCCTAATAATAAGGCTGAAATATTAAAAAGAAAAAAGTAAACTATGTACCTCAACTGTCATTCTTTCCACAGTCTTCGCTATGGCACAATCCCTGTTGAGGAATTGGTCAATCAGGCATTGAAGTGCGATGTAAAAGCAATGGCGCTCACCGATATTAATACAGTAACTGGAATCTATGATTTTATTAAGTTATGTCAGGCTGCAAATATAAAACCGTTGGTAGGTATTGAATTTCGTTGCAAGCATATATTGCGATATATAGGTCTTGCCATAAACCGTGAGGGATTAGGCGAAATGAATCGGTTTTTGACACAGCATAATTTTGAGAATTTACCACTTCCAGCAATCGCTCCTGCTTTTGAAAATGTTATAGTTATATATCCGCTTAATGGTGCACCTTCAATATTAAATGAACATGAATACATTGGAATAAAGGTTGATGAGCTCTTGTTGCTGTTTCAAGAGAAGTGGAAAACTAGGCTTGATAAAATGATTCTATTGCATCCTGTCACTTTCAGCAATAAGAAAGAACACAATCTGCATAAAATATTGCGGGCCATCGACCTAAATATTTTAGGATCTAAATTATCTGCAAAGGATTACTGCAGCAACTTAGAGACAATGATGCCGCTTTCGCAATTATTGGAAAATTATACGCAGTATCCCTCTATCATTCAAAACACTAAAAAGATAATTGAACAATGCAATTTTGAATATGAATTTGGAGTGCCTCGAAACAAAAAATACTACACTAAAAGCCGCAATGAAGATATGCATCTGCTGAGACAAATTGCCTTGCAGGGCATGCTCAAAAAGTATGGTGCAGATAATTCAATTGCCGTCGAACGTGTAAACAAGGAACTGAAGGTCATTGAAGAACTGGAGTTCAGCGGTTATTTTCTTATTACCTGGGATATTATTCGTTATAGCAACAGCATGGGCTTTTTGCACATAGGACGCGGCAGTGGAGCTAACAGTATCATTGCATACTGTCTCGGTATTACTGATATCTGCCCAATTGAACTTGACTTATATTTTGAACGCTTTCTGAATGTAAACCGTAAAAGTCCGCCTGATTTCGACATCGACTGGTCTTGGAAAGAACGCGATATCATATTAGAATATATTTTTAAACGTTATGGCGCTGAGTATGTCGCTTTTTGCGGCACCAATGTAGAATTTAAATACAGGTCAATATTCCGGGAAGTAGGTAAAGTTTTCGGCCTGCCGAAAGAAGAACTTGATGCCCTGGCTAAAAACCCGATGGAGCTTCACGATAGTAATAACGTAGTAAGGATGGTTCAGGAATATGGTATGATGCTTGAAAAATATCCCAACCAAAGAAGCATGCATTCGTGCGGGATAATAATATCTGAGGAACCTCTTACCAATTTTACGGTTCTGGAAATGCCTCCAAAAGGATTTCCAATCGTTTTGTTCGACATGCATACAGCAGAAGATATCGGTTTTGAAAAGTTTGATATATTGAGCCAGCGCGGAATTGGTCACATTGATGATAGTGTCAAGCTAATATGCAAGAACCGTGGTATCAATGTCGATATTCGGGATACTTCAATCTCTAAAAACGAAACTTTGTCAAATGAGTTTTTAGGTAAGGGAAAAACTATTGGATGCTTTTATATTGAAAGTCCTGCAATGCGCGGTCTTCTCAGAAGGTTCAGATGTGATAATTATAAGACGCTGGTGGCTGCATCCTCTATAATTCGCCCGGGTGTTGCCCAAAGCGGAATGATGAAAGAATATATTTTCAGGCACAATAATCCTACTCAATTTGAATACTTCCATGAAGTATTTGAACAGCAGCTTGGTGAAACCTATGGCATAATGGTATATCAGGAAGATGTTATAAAAATCGCATTGCACTATGGCGGGCTTCCTGCAACAGATGGAGATATATTGCGCAGGGCCATGAGTGGTAAAGGCAGATCAAAAGCCGCACTTCAGAAAGTAAAGGATAATTTTTTTGCCTGCTGCCAGCAAAAGGGCCATCCTTTGGAACTTAGCCAGGAAATTTACCGCCAGATTGAATCCTTTGCAGGATATTCTTTTTGCAAAGCCCACTCCGCATCTTATGCGGTGGAGAGCTATCAGAGTCTGTATCTTAAAGTCCATTACCCGGTTGAATTTATGGTTGCGGTAATTAATAACCAGGGAGGTTTTTACAGAACTGAAGTGTATGTCCATGAAGCAAGGATGTCAGGTGCAGTCATACACAATCCATGCGTAAACAAAAGTGAATATGAGACCACTTTATATGGCATCGATATCTACCTCGGCCTGATGCATCTTGAAAGACTTGAAACTAAAGTCGCACAACATATAATTTCTGAACGTGAGCTGAATGGAGAGTATCGCTCACTGGAAGATTTCATAAATAGGATCCAGATCGGGATTGAAAGCATCCAGATACTGATATTTATCGGTGCATTTCGATTTACGGGCAAAACCAAAAACCAGCTGCTGATCATTGCACGGCTTATATTAGTCAACTTTAAGCCTGAGAACAGAAACCTTATGCTGCTGCAGGAACCTGTTAAAGAATACAGCCTCCCGAAACTCGAACGTTCAGAATTTGAAGATGCATTTGATGAAATTGAATTGTTAAGTTTTCCTGTTTCGTGTTCGCCATTTGATTTGCTCCAGACAAAATTCAGAGGGGATGTATTGGCTAAGGATTTGCTAAAGCACCATAAGAAGCAGGTCCGTTTATTAGCCTACCTGATTTCCCGTAAGCATGTCCCAACAAAAATGGGAGCCATGTATTTTGGGACCTGGATAGATGCAGAAGGAGAATTGTTCGACACAGCGCATTTTACTGGAAGCCTAAAAGAGTATCCCTTTCAAGGCGGGGGCTGTTATTTGCTTTTGGGAACAGTTGAGGTTGATTATCATTTTCCCACAATAACTATTTCCAAAATGGCTAAAATGCCTTTTATATCTGATCCGCGTTATTCCAACGCCGATGAGAGACAGTTTAAAGTACATGAGCAGATTAAGGAAGATATTAGTATGACTCAAAGACAGCCATATCCTCAGGAACACGAAATAGGGCTTCCTCGGTACAAAATGCAGTAAACTGCAATGAGAACAAAAAGGCATAGGAAGCAACCGACAAACACGTATAAATATTTTTTTTACCAGTTTACGGTTTTCCGTAATGTTATAGTAAAAATATTTTGCATGTTCGCTTTCGGGAAAACTTAACTTATAACGATTGCTATTTGTTTCGTATTCAAAGGTCTTTAGTTTCTCGGATTAGTAACTTATCTGGCCGTATTACTGATTTAAATCATCCCAAATCAACGTAATGGGAATGAATATTTGCTCGGTATACATGTTAAAATCAATATTTTATTTAAATTCACCAAGACAAAATTAATTTAAACTAAATGGCTTATGCACAAAGAATTCGTTGATCAAATACATATAGAGAAAGCTAAAAACGACAGCAATTCAAGGGATCTAGCTCGTACGCTTAATGTATTGTCAAAAACAGTCTTTGGTGAAGTAAACCGTTTCATTTTTGAGTTGTTGCAAAATGCAGATGATTCGTCGTCTGATGGAAGTCCAATCAGCGTTCAATTTCAACTATTAGATAATTATCTTGTGTTTTCCCATGACGGTAAACATTTTACAAAAGAAGATGTAAAGGGAATATCAGGCATTGGTAACCGTGCAAGCGATAAAGATAAAAATGTTGAGAAAACGGGATATAAGGGAATTGGTTTTAAATCTGTTTTTGGATCATCTGATTATGCCCACATAGTATCTGGTGGGTTCTCATTTCGCTTTGATAAGAATTTTGAGGGGTATGCTAACCCTGAAGAATATCCGTGGCAGGTTGTGCCAATCTGGACGGATAAGGTTGTAAGTGAAGTTACGGGCTCTTATGACGAAGAATGGGTAAATACAATCATCGGTATCAGCGACCGAGAAAATATCAAACGAGAGATTATTAAAGTTTTTGAAGACTGTCAAATTATTCTTTTTCTTCGTAATGTAAAAACTGTCGCGCTCATTGACAGGGAAAAAAAGATATTTGAAGTAACGAAAAAAGCTTCGAAAGATGTGATAGACCTTTATAATAATGGAAAGTTAGAGAGTTCCTGGATATTTAAAATAATGGATCTGCCTATTACTGACGATTTATCTGAAAAACTTGAGCATCTTTCCGATACCGAATGCCCCCAGAAATTAAAAGAAGCCAAGGCGACAAAACTAACCTTTGCAGCGCAGGTTAAAGATGTGCATTTAGTACCAATTAAGAGGGCTGTAATTTATTCTTACCTGCCAACAAAAGCAAACAAGGAATTTCCTTTTCTAATCAATGGAGATTTCCTTACTAATGCAGAGCGCACCGAATTGATGCCTAATATTTGGAATGAATTTCTATTTACAGAAATTGCAAGACGGCAGTTAGAATGGTTTCAAGACCTACAAGAAACGGAATACCGTTTCGATGTACTTAAATTATTAAACGGCAAATATCCGGCATATTCCACCATAAAAGTCGATATCGCATACAACAGAAGCCTTGAGACAGCATCTGGATCTGTTGATTTTTTACCCGAGCAGTCCGGTGAAGACACAATTGTAATTTCGAATAGTGTAGTAGATAATACTGGTTTTTCGGAATACTTCCCGCCAGTGTTGATAACAGATTATCTTGGCATAACCGATTCACATGGTGTAGTAGATCTGCACATGGAGAATCAATCCTGCTTAATTGCTTTGGGTGCTAGACAGTTTACTTTTTCACAAGTGCTTGAGCTTATAGAATCTGATCTCATTGATGATGTAAATGGAGCGATTAATTTGATACGCTTTTTTTATAACAAGACAATCAACAGTAAAAATCCAACTTGGTTGCCACAATTGGCATCTGCAGCTTTTATTATGGATGAGTCTGGTCAATACAAAAGTCCTCAGGAAATTTTCATGCCGGGAGAAACAGTCGCTACTGAAATCCATTTTGAAAATCTTAATTATGTGCATGAAGATATTTTATCTCATTACGGCGAAAATAAATATGTACTGAAATGGCTCCAGGCTTTAGGGGTAAGGGAACCGACAGATTTGGAAGTTGTCCGAAAGGCTATACTTCCAATGATTAAGAGCGAGGAAATAAACAAGGAAAACAGATTAGCAATCACACGCTTTATTTTTAAAGTTTATCAGGCAAAATTACTCTCAGATAATGATTATCTGGATTTGAAGTTGTTAAAGGTGCTAACTACCAATGGTCTAAAGATGCCAAGCCACTGTTATCTTTCAGATCAGTATAACCCTGAAAAGAAACTGTCAACTATTTTGCCAAATGCAAATTTTTTGGATGGAGATTATATAGAGAAAGCGGAAGATTCCACAGAATGGAAGGTATTTTTTAAAAAGATTGGAGTAAGAGAAAATATTTCTATTGATCTGATAGAAGAAAAAATAGAAAGACAAGAATTTGCGAGATCACATCCCGAGGCTTCTGAGTATCTAAACTGGCTGGATAGTACCGAAGCTTACCCAGAGCTCTACCGACCATATAGAAACAGCGGCCAACATTATATACAAAATTATACTGCTCTAGAATTTAGATCAAGTCTATTGGTGGTAGCTTTTTCTAAATTCTTTTGGACAAAAATGCTGGATAGTTGGGATGTTTTTGTAAACAAATGCTCTACCACACGGTACTATTACTATGGTGGCCGTAGTAATATTGTACCGAGCTACATTGAATATTACGTCAAAAATTTTGAATGTATTCCATGTACAGATGGTCAGTGCTACAAGTCTACGGATGTTTTTGCACCTTCTTTAAAATCAATTATCGGACAGCACTTTCCAGTTGCAGATCTACCGGTATCGATGACTGTAGGACAAATAGATTTTTTTAAATTCAAGAAAAATTTTAGCCCGGAAGAGTGCCTGCAACTGCTTACTTTGATTGGCTCACAGCCAATTGATAGTGATACCAATAAACAATTATTTTCAATATATGACCAGCTTATCAGTCAGCCTACTGATGTAGTACGTTCTTTAAAAGCGAAAATTGATGAGTGGAAGACCGATAGTTATCTGCTTACTATCGACAATACTTTCGAGCCTGCAGATGACCTTTACATATTTGCAGTACATAACGCTCAAGCTCCAATGGGGAGCAATAAATTTCTTAAAATTGCATCAAGGTCCAGAGACGAAATAAAAGCGTTGTCCGACTTTTTAGATATCCCAATGATTACTTATGATTTGCTGGAATTTGTTCCTTTGGGCACAAGCGAGGATATTGAGCTTCAGCAGGCACTTATGAAGCGTGCGCCATTCATTGCATTCATTTATTCAAAAAAAAGCACTGATAACTATCAGAAAGTACTTTCCAGAATTACATCAACCGTTCAAAATATAAAATTTATAAATGCAGAATCACTAAGCTTGGTTTACAAAGATCAGGAGCAAGTAATTGTAGATTCTAAAATTGACTGCTGGCCTGGACAATTTGGAGAGTTTTATTTTACAGGCAAATGGAATTCGCCTGTAACTTTATACAGTCTTAGCAATAGTCTATGTGATCTTTTAAAATTGGAAGGTATGGAGAGGGAATTCGGATTATCTATGCAGCTCCAGCCTGAAGACATTTATTCATGGCTGCAGGAACAAGGTTATCCCGTAGGTGAAATCCCTGAAGAAGATGGATTTCATTCTGGCACCAGTACTGATTATCCAGAGGAAACAGGAGATCCAGAAAGTCCTTATACAGGTGTAGATATCGATTTTGAAAATGTTTTCACACCTGAGGTAAAAGTGGAAGAGATTAATTTTAAAGACGTTACTGCTGTTGTAAATAACCTGTCCCAAGTAACGGTCACTACTTCCAAAATTTATAAGCCTATTGAAAATTCACAAGTAAAAGTTGATATAGGACGATGGTCAGAAGAATATGTCAATAAATATCTCCATGAAAACTCAGAATGTTTTACTGAAATTATTTGGCATAATGAAGCTTCTGAGAGTTATCTTCCTTACGATTTTACGGTCAAGGAAAATGGGGTTTCAAAGTGTATCGAGGTAAAGGGTACGCCGTCGCCTACCAAGGAAATGATAAACCTATCCTTGGAAGAATGGAAACAAATGTTTAAGCATGGAAATAATTATTCAATATTCAGAGTCTTTGGTGCTGGAACTACTAAAAGCAGATTAGAACGAAATGATAATATAAGGAGTGAAATTGAAACTGGTAAATTATTAGACTTCCCTATGGAAATTTTTCTTCCATAAAAGATATTGCTACAGTCTGCCTAAAAATATTTTATGATTGAAAAAACTTAAAGGATATTTATTTCGAAGACTTAAAAACTAACAACCTATTTATTATGGCAAGACGACACAGTACAGGAGAAACACCCGAAGAAATTGATCGATTGATGCAAATAATTGAATTAAATTATGGAGGTGAGTGGTTAAAGACAAATAATTTACATCCAATTTCTCAATTATGGAGTCGGGCCGATGAAATGGCTACTCATGAGCTAATGTTCTTGGCAACGGCTATAGATACTTTACAGGCTATTGACGAGAGATGGACAAAGGAGCAAATCAAAATATCTAAAAGTCAACAAGTAAATAATTCCAGAGGTGCAATATTTGAATTAATGGCACTTAGCGCTATGCATTCAGAAAAACATCCTGTAAGTCCAGCTGAATTAAATCAAGCTGGCTTTGATGGTACTATTACCCATCCCCATAATCCTAAACTTAGGGTGTCAATTAAAAACTATGGAACTTCAAATTCTCAAAAAACATTTCTAAAAAAAGCAAAACTTGCTGAAGAAATGATTGTCAAATTATTGAAAAAATATAATTATCCACCCACTCAAATCTATATTGATTTTGGAGACCACTTTCCTGAAGAACGTGATTGGGTGACATTTCATAAATCAGCAGATAAGTTTTTTGCCCTAAAAAGAAAAGATGCAGATCCATTTTGTGGTGTTGTGGAAAAATCAAAAGACGATCCATCAAAAGATGCACTAACTTTCTCAATGCTGATAAGCCCTCTTAATGGAGATTTTCACTCAGGATACAATTCTTATACCCTTATGATATCGGGCCTTTATCATAAGAATGAACGGAAAAATTTATATAGTAAATTAGAAGAAGCGTGTACTAATTTGCAAAAACATTCAGCAGTAGAAAATGAACAAATAATCAATACACTATTTATCAGATTACCTGATACAGTTTCAGTTGATAGTTGCCAGCAGTGGCTTGATGACTACTTTGAAATGTTTCCTGCCAAACCTATAAGTATCGTTTTTCTTTATCAACCTACAATTATTACTCAAAACGCGTCATCGCTTATTTCGCATTGTGTGCGAATATATTTAAAAAATGAAATTGACGTACAAAGGAAAATAAAAGGGAAAATGACTTTTCAATTTCCAGTCGGGATTATTACCGAAAATACAGCTCAAGAGTTTCTTCTTGCTGAACTGCCAGACGGTTCCTCTGAAAAAATAGATATCCAAGATCGTTACTTTTACCAACGAGGCGAACTTTATCAGAAATTGAAATCTAATGAAGATGGAACTTTTGGAGGTAACGTCTCAAGGCCGGCAAACGGCATATTTTTGAATTTAGTTTTAGAAATTCCAGGACAAAAACAATCTGCTGTAATTAAAGGAAAATTTGCAGAATCAGACAATTTAATTATAATTTAAATTCAAAATCAGGGAGTATTTTTACTTACTTTAGGGAAGTTTTTCCACCGTGTGTATCACTTAATATTGTTCACACCATCCATCACCTTTTGAATATCCTCATACCGGTAGTACATAAGACCCCCAATTTTATTATATGGAAGAGTTCCATTTATCCTAAGGTTCTGTAAAGTCCCCGCAGAAATACTTAGAAGTTTACGAACCTCATAACTTTTCAGCCATACACGCTTCTCTTCACCCTGTTTGCGAGGATACTGTTGATATCTTCTAATTTCTTCCAGCAGTTCTTTTTTAAATTTTTCAAGATCATCTCTTGTAATAATATCTACATTCATAATACTCACTTTTTATATTTACAATAACTCTTACCTTATAGTTACAGAGGTTTCACATATCAGAACAAAATAAAGTCGTGGTATGATTGAAAAGTGAAACTTTGTATGTTTGGCTGGTTATGGCTCTTTTTTGCGTCTAAAACCCTATTCAAAAATGAGATCAATCTTAAATAAGTTTATCATGAGTAATTCTAGGCAAAAGAAAGGCAGTCATTGCAGACTGCCTTTTATCTCGAAATTTCTACCTTTTCAATTGTCCAATAAATGAGTAGTCATCCGCTGTTTAAGTTTATGCATGTCCTCGCTGAGCTTGTGTTCAACTACCTTAGCGTAGATTTGAGTGGTACGAATACTTGTATGTCCCAGCATTTTTGATACGCTCTCAATCGGTACGCCATTGCTCAGTGTAACGGTCGTTGCAAAAGTATGTCGTGCGATATGAAAGGTTAGCGTTTTTGTTATTCCGCAAAGGTCAGCTATCTCTTTAAGGTAGCCGTTCATACGCTGATTTGAAATTACGGGAAAAACTGTACCGTTATTCAGGGCCCTTGGATCATCTATATATTTTTCCATTAACTCTATCGCCTGTGGCAGAAGCGGTACACTTACGCCTGTATCTGTCTTTGCCCTGCTTGTAGATATCCAAAGCCCGCCGTCTATACCCGTAATAATTTTGCTTGGGGTTAGTTCAGCTAGTTCAATATATGAAAGACCCGTGTAGCAGCTATACAGAAACATATCCCGAACATTTCTCAGCCTTTCGATAGTAAATTCTTTATCTACCAGCGATGCAAGTTCTTTACCGTTCAATGAATGCCGTTCCACTTTGTCAAAATGTTTTTTGAAGCTGGCAAAAGGATCTTTAGCAAGCCAATCCAGCTTGACAGCCATATTTATCATTTTTCGCAGCCTTTCGATATGCTTCATGATGCCGTTGTTATTAAGTGGCTTCTGGTGATCCTTGGGAACATAATTAAATAAATAGCGTTCAAAATCCAGAATAAATTTGTACTTAAGCTGCGAAAGGGCAATATCATTTCTGTAGAGTTTCTCCCTCAGGAATGTTTTTACATACCGCTGGGTGGTATGGTAATTCTTCATGGTTCCCGGAGCAAGTTTATGCATCTGCTGTTCATTATGATATTCCATCAGTGCCATTAATGTTGGAGTTGTGTTGTCCGTGCCCATTACCCGGTCGCGTATCGCAGGGCCGTCTATAGCGGCATCATTCAGTAGCATCTGCTGATAGGTATTTATGATTTTTGCCTTGAACTGGTTAAGAAAAATGTTGAGTTCAGTAATTTCTTTGCGGTTTCCCTTAGCCATGCCTTTTCTTTCATCCCATTCGGCTGCCTTAACGGAACGCTTGACTGAAATCTCAGTCCGTTTTCCATTTACCGTTACTCGGGCACAGATAGGAGCCGAACCTTGGATCGTGGTTTTTTGGGTCTTTAGGTAAAAGAGGACCCCGAATGTAATTCCTGCTGTTTTCATATCTCAAAAATTTAATGTTTCAAAAGATTTGCACATTAAATGGGTCTCAATACATCTGATTTTTTGATCAAATAAACGCGTATTTTGAGAAGCATTAAATGTTAAAATTTGAGCACAACAGACTGAAAACGATGGTATTAAAATGATTTTTGGGACCTGCAAGGTAAAAAAAGAAAAGGGGTAGCCGAATAGGTCCCATTTTCTTTGATATAACTTGAATATTTTGGAGTGGAATAAAATAGAAAAACCCCTTAAATCATTGGATTTAAGGGGTTTTGACTGACTTTGAAAGTCTTAAAAGTCGGGGTGGCAGGATTCGAACCTGCGGCCTCCTGCTCCCAAAGCAGGCGCGATAACCGGGCTACGCTACACCCCGAAAAGGTGAGTGCAAATATAAGACTATATTTTTATTCTGCAACAGAAAAAAAGAAATAAGAGAATATTATTTTTAGATAGTTAAAACTAATCCGTTTATGCATTTAATCTTTCGATAAAAATGTACTTTTGCGTTGGAAAAAAATAATTCACTATACTATTATGTCTGATACTATTGAAAAAATAAAATGTTTGATTATAGGCTCCGGGCCTGCTGGATATACTGCTGCAATTTATGCCGCCCGTGCGGATATGAAACCTGTTATGTATACCGGTATGGAACCTGGAGGACAATTAACCACTACGACAGAAGTTGATAACTTTCCTGGCTATCCGGAAGGTATTGACGGGCCAACCATGATGATACAACTACAGCAACAGGCGGAACGTTTCGGAACAGAAGTTAGAATAGGAATGGTTACTGCTGTTGAATTTTCAAAAGAAAAAGGAGGGTGGCATAAAATTACGGTTGATGGAAGCAAGGAAGTCCTTGCCCAAACGGTAATTATTTCTACCGGAGCTACGGCAAAATATCTTGGATTGCCAAGTGAACAAAAATTACGCGGTGGCGGAGTTTCTGCCTGCGCGGTTTGCGACGGATTTTTCTACAGAAACCAGGATGTTGCCATTGTTGGAGCAGGAGATACCGCTGCCGAGGAAGCCACCTATCTTGCCAATATTTGTAAAAGCGTAACCATGCTGGTTCGAAAAGATGTGATGAGAGCTTCTAAAGCGATGCAGCACCGTGTTGAAAACACACCTAACCTGAAAGTGCTTTTTAATACAGAAGTAGAAGAAGTTGTGGGTGACCAGGTAGTAGAAGGTCTAAAAATGATTAACAACGCAACAGGTGAAAAATCGGAAATTGCTATTACCGGATTATTTATCGCGATAGGGCACAAGCCAAATACAGACATCTTTAAAGGACAGTTGGATATGGATGAAACGGGCTATTTGATTACGTCCGGAAAAACAACCAAAACAAACCTTCCGGGAGTTTTTGCTTCGGGCGATGTTCAGGATAAAGAATACCGTCAGGCAATTACTGCGGCTGGTTCAGGCTGTATGGCAGCTTTGGATGCAGAACGTTATCTGGCAACATTACATTAATCTACAAATGATACGATAAAAAAATCCGGGCATTGCCCGGATTTTTTATTTATGATTGTTGTTTGCGAGACTATTTGATTGGCTTTTTCATAAGTACCGCGCTGTCGGTAAAATTTTTGATTTCAATTTTCTGGTCGCCATACAACTGTAGTTCTGATTTGCCTCCTGCTTCTATGATGGCTTTTACACTAACCTGTATGCTTCCGTTAGCATAAGCTTCGGTAATGATTTCAGCATTTTTGGCATTCAGGTTTTTTCCTGTAAAATTAGCATTGTTGTCCAGACGTAATTTTAAATCCACGATATCGCCTTCAATAACTGCCGTCGATTTTTGGTACATATCAAATTTTAGAGATTCGGAAGAAATCAGGGCTTTCATATTGGCACTTTTACTCAGTTCGACTGCCGCAGTTTCTGCTTTTACATTCAGTTCTATTTTGGATTTGTCATTGGCAAAAATGGTAAACCAACGCGACTTGACATTTAAAAACAGTTTTGTATAGTCGAATGTCTTAAAGGTAATGTTATCCAGTTCAATGTCAGAAAGCGCGTTAATTGTTGCTTCATTTTTCGCCGTCACCATTTTAAAATCATCGGTATACGTAACCTTGACACTTAGTTTCTTATAGCTGGTTACATTTTTCGTGGTTGTAAGGCGCAAAGTACCTCCGTTCAGGCTGGATTCGATTATTTCATGAAGATTTTCATCTGCCTCAATTTCCAGAGCATTGTTATCACCCTTGACAAGGAAGATTTCAATATTGTCTTCTACTTCCAGGTTTTCAAAACTTTGGATTTCACGGGGTGCTATGGTAACGACTTTGGTACCTTTAATTCTTTCCTTGCTTTGTGCAAAGGAAACGGCTGTTGTCAAAATGACGGCAAATAGAATAAGTCTTCTCATTATAATGTAAGGATTGTTTTCACAAATATAAATAAAGATTGCTAACGTTTTGTGGAAGGATGAATTTTTAGGAACTTGTCTTTTTATGGAGGAAATAACAGAAGTTATAAGCAAAAAAAATCCCGATAAAAACTATCGGGATTTTTAATTATTCATTTTTGCTGATACCGCCTCCGGAATCAGCATTTTGTTTTAATGAGTTCCTTGGGGTATTGTTGTAGCTTATATTTCCGCCACTGCTGGCTTCTGCATCGAGTGTCAGAATAGGGTGGGCACTAATGGTAGCCGCACTGGAAGCAACGGCAATAACATCATTTGCTAACAATTGATCAGCATCGATTTCGCTGGCGCTGGAAGAATCGGCTTTAAATTTTAGGGCTTTGCCTTTTAAATCTACAGAACTGGCACTACTGCTGTTGCAGGTAAGTTCGTCGGCTTCAACGGCAATATCAATTCCGGCGGCACTGCTTGCATCAACTAAAAGTTTTTCGGTTATCAGCGTACCTATGCTGGTAATTTTTGAGGCACTGGACGCTTCGAGGCTAACAATTACAGGCAGCTTTACTTTGATTTTTCTGGCATCAATATTTCTGAAGGTATTGGAATCTGCTTCAATATGGAGTATTCCGTTTTCAACTCTCGTTATAATATGCGAAAGCAGATTTTCATCAGCTTCAATTACTACCTGATAGGCATCGCCCTGTTCTACTTCTACTTCAAGGGCATTGCTTACGTTGATTCCTTTAAAACCGGTTACATTTCGAGTCTCTACCCTAACATTTCCACTACCGGTTATTGCTCTTTCATTGGTGTACCTACATGAAGAAAAGAACAATGCAAATAGCAGGGCTATAATTAATTTCATGAAATAAATTATAATTCGAATCATAATTAGTTATTTTTAATGATTACTCCGTTTTTATCCATTTTTAACCCCTTTGGCTTATTACCTTGTGGTCCTTCTGTTCCTTCTTTTTTTATTTGTACGCCTTTGTCATTAATTGTTACAGTTGTTGAAGAATTTTGGTTAGCCTGTATGTTTTGGCCATTCTGTATATTCTGGCGTTGCATTTCACGCTCTACCTCAAGTCGGGCCTCTTGTTCCGCTTCTCTGGCTATTTGGTCTTCATCAACCCAGACTTCTCCCTCTCCCTCTCCATGTACATCTGCACAATTTAAGCATTTTACCTGAGAAGATTGCATTTGATAGATATAAATGTCAGAATCAAACCACAAATCAAAGAAACCATTGTCTGTATGGTCGTAATTTTGTACGGTCATATCCGGTTTGAAGTAGGTTCCTTCCGGAAGATACAGGAAGATTTCTACTTTTTGATGGCGGTATTTGTTTTTGCTGTCAGTTAGCAGGTAATTGTCAAGTAGTAACTGATTTCCTTTGAACTTGTAGCCGTAATTGATTTTTTCAGCTCTTTCTCTGGCGGCAGCAAACGATTTGCCTTCTGCTTTTTTCTCTATCTGGATGTATGGCGTTTTTTCATCGGTTTTCAAAATACGCAGGGTCACATTGTTGGAATAGATAACCATTGTTTTTGCAGAATCTTGTGCGAACAGGAAATCTTCCCTGTCATAGATGCTTTTTGCAAAATAGTCATTGTATGTAAATTTGATTTGTAAAGTATCTTTCGGATTCAGGTCGAATTTTTGCTTTTGCACTACTTTGGCATCAAATGCTACTTCTGTGGCTTGCTGTAATCCTAAAGCGACTAAGGTTCCAATAGAGATTATCCAAAGTGCGAGTAAAGTATATTTGGCAGGATTTCCGATAGACTTCATATTGGTAATCAATAGTTTCAATCCCAATATCAAAAGGAAGAAGAAAGGAATTCCAATAGCTATCAGAATTAACATTCCAACAATCCAAAGTGGCACGTCTGTAAAATTGTCGATATAGCTTTGCCATGGAAAATCTACCATTGAAAATGAACCGGCAGTGATAAACCCGATTACAAGCGATGCCAACGTTGCAGAAGCAACAACAACAAGAAAAGCACCAATTAATTTTCCAAAAATGGAGAAGATTTTAAGCAAAACGTCACTTAGACTGCTCCCGATTCTTTCACCGGCATTTCTGGCCTGGTTGCCAAATTTGTCGTAATCTACATTTTTGAATTTTTCAGAAATAATGTCGAATTCCTGACGGACTTTCTTCTCAATATTTGAAATTGTTACGGGTTCGCCGGTCATTTCCAGCTTTTCGGTTGTGGTGATGGCTGCCGGCATTAAAATCCATAAGATAATGTAGATTAAAAATCCTGTACCAAAGCCCAAAAGTAGAATTACCATGATAATACGTAACCATAACGGGTCGATTCCGAGGTAATGTCCAAACCCAGCCAATACACCACCCACCATTGAATTGTCTTTGTCGCGGTATAACTTTTTAGTTCTTCTTCTTGAAGAGTTATAGGCAGGTTCTGCCGCTTCCTCATCATCAATTCGGTAGTCTTCCGGCTGTCCCATTACCGTAATAATCTCTTCTACATCCTTCAGACCTACGACTTGTTTTTCGCCACGGTTTTTTTCGGTAAGCAATTCAGCAATTCGCATTTCGATATCCTTCATAATCTCGTCTTTTCCGGTTGAGTTTGACAAGGAACGCTTAACAGCTTCGAAATAGCGATTTAATTTTTGATATGCATCTTCATCAATATGAAAGAACATACCTCCTAAGTTAATATTTACTGTTTTGTTCATGATGATTATTTTTGGCTGGTTATAATGTTTACGGCATCAGACAATTCCGTCCACGTGCCATTTAATTCTTTTAAAAATTGTTTTCCTAATTCGGTCAGGCCGTAATATTTTCTTGGCGGCCCTGATGTCGATTCTTCCCAACGATAGTTTAGAAGACCGTCGTTTTTCAATCTTGTCAGCAACGGATAAACCGTTCCTTCTACAACAAGCAGTTTGGCATTTTTTAGAGTGTCAAGTATTTCTGAAGTATAAGCATCCTTCTCTTTTAAGACGGATAAGATACAGAACTCTAACACTCCTTTGCGCATCTGGGCTTTAGTGTTTTCAATGTTCATATATGTGCTTTTAAATTTTTAATTAATTGTGTTTTTTACTTTATTCAGGAGTATTCCATGTAATGGCTCCGGATTTGTTGACAATGGCAAAAGAGTCATAGCCTGTTTTTAAATTCTCCGGATTTCCGAAAAAGGTTATCGAAGAAGCATCTGTGGCTTTGGCAATCTTCTCTTTGGCATTGAGCAGGGCAGATGATTTTGTGTCTGCCGTTGCCGTCATCTTGTCGACAAAGAAATTTTTAGCATTACAATAAGCGCCTGAACTTGTATTGATGGTTGCTTTTTTTGCTTTCCCTGTAAGGCTAACCGTTGCACCGCTTTTGAAAATTCCGGTAAAGGATTCTGTTTCAAATCTTCCGCTGAAAAGTGAACCCGAACTCACTTTTACACTAACTCTTGAATTGGGAAGTACGGTTCCCCTGAAATAAGAATCGGATAAAATTTCGATTCTGATATCGTCTGAAGTTACCGGATTTTCAAAAAATAATTTTGATTTTGAAGAGGCTTTGAACGAATTGACATTTTTAGCCGCCACGAAAACTTTTGAAATGCTTTCACTTTGTTTTTTATTTCTTTTTAAATGATAAATTCTTAAGGTTTTTCCATCTGTCTCAGTAATAACGGAATCAAGTCCATCTTTGCTGTCTCCTTCTACTCGTATTGAATTTTCGTCACTTTCCATATAAAATAATTCAATTCCTGATTCTACTTCTATTTTTGAAAAATCATTGACTTTTCTGTTTTCTGATACCTGGGCATAGCCTGTCAAAGCTGCCATTGCCATTGCTGTTGTGATGATGAATTTTAACATAACTGTTCGTTTTTTGATTGATGATTGATGATGATTGATTGATGATGATTTTTGGATGATTAGTCCTGATATTATATTTTCTTCATGGCTTTGGATAGTTAAACTGTTTCGCTTTCTGATTGATGATTGATTGATGTTTCGTTTTCTTCTGAAATTTCAGTTTTGTTTTCCTCTTTTTTCTCTGTCTTAAGAAAGTTGATGGTCAGCGGATATTTATATAATTCTCCGTTCGCGGCTTTGATAGATGCATAAATTATTAAGAAGAATTCGGCAACTTTTAATGTAAAGAAGAGAACTGCTGCTGTTATGCCTATAATCACAATTCCGGTAATATGCTCCAGATGAAAATTATCGATTATAAAGTCATCGTTGTAGACAATGGCGTTGATAGGTATGTTTTTGAAAATAGTAACGATGAAAATCGGAATAGCAATCAGGGATAATAGTAAAGAATACAATAGAAGACTAAGTTGAAAGTTGATGGTTTGTCTTCCATGATGGTCAATATAGTCCGAATCTTTTTTACTGGCTCCCCAAATAATTATCGGAAAAATATAATTCCCAAAAGGAATAAAATATTGTGTCAATGTACTTAAGTGTACAAAGGCGCTGGTCGTTTTTTGATTTGATGATGTTTCCATGATGTAAAAGTATATAATAATATCCTATGCAAATATATGGCTAAAAAACAGTATCTTGTTTTGCATAGTACTTATATTTAACAAAAAATTAACAAATACTCTATATTGGAAATTTGTTTAATCTATTGATTTTTAGTGTTTAATGTGTTTTTTGTCTTTTATCTGTCATCTGCTGTCTCTTTTCTTTTTAACTTCTTTTCCTCCAAATCAATTAATATTTAGTATATTTCAAAAAAATAAAATGATGGAATTTACAGCCGGAAAACTCAATAAATTTCTTTTTTTTAAACTGCCTTCTGCTTTTTTGTGCGGTGTAAGAGTACAGAAAATCGATTTGGAGCGTTGTGTCGTTACCGTGAAGCATCGATGGATTAATCAGAATCCTTTTAATTCGATGTATTTTGCCGTTCAGGCCATGGCGGCAGAATTATCTACCGGAGCTTTGGTGATGTACCATATAAAGAGAAGTAACAGGAAAATATCCATGTTGGTTGCCAATAATAAAGGGAATTTTACAAAAAAAGCAACGGGAAGAATTGTTTTTACCTGCCAGGATGGACATCTGATTGAAGATGCCGTAAAGCGTACAATAGACACTGGCGAAGGGCAAACCTTCTGGATGAAATCTATTGGTATTAATGAAAAAGGGGAGCAGGTTTCCGAAATGGATTTTGAATGGAGTATAAGAGTGAAGTAATTCCCTGACAGGGCTTTGCCGTTAAACCTACCTTAATTAACATTTTATTACGCTGATGCACTCGTAAATTTGACATACAGAAAATTTATACGCTATGAAAATTTTGATTACAGGAGCAACGGGTCTGATAGGAACAGAGTTAGTTTCCCTGTTATTGCAAAACGGAATCACAATCCATTATCTGACCACTTCTAAAAAAGAAATAAAAAACGAGCCTAATTATCAGGGCTTTTATTGGAATCCGCAACAAGGTGTTATTGATGAAAAGGCAATTGTAGGGGTAGATACCATTGTACATTTGGCCGGAGCCTCTATTTCTATGCGCTGGACTTCAAAAAATAAACAGGAAATTATTGAGAGCCGTACTTTAACCACGAACTTGCTTTACAGGATATTGAAATCGCATCCGCATCAGGTAAGGCATTTTGTTTCGGCATCCGCCATCGGAATTTATCCGGACAGCCTTACTGCTTTTTATACGGAAGACAATAAATTGGTTGACAATTCATTCCTTGGGCAGGTAGTAGTGAAATGGGAGGAAGCTGTCGATAACTTTAAAAGATTAAATATTAAGGTTTGTAAAATAAGAACCGGCCTTGTGCTTTCCGAAAAAGGGGGTATGCTGAAAGAATTGCTCAAGCCAATAAAAGTTGGAATGGGTTCTGCTTACGGATCAGGAAAGCAATGGCAGTCCTGGATACATATTCATGATTTGGTGCATTTGTATCATTTTGCTATCCAGCACGAATGGGAAGGTGTCTACAATGCTACTGCTCCAAATCCGGTCGATAATCATGAGTTGGTCAAAAAAACGGCTGCTATTCTTGAAAAGCCTTTTTTTATGCCTAATGTCCCGGAATTTCTTCTCAAACTGCTTTTGGGCGAAATGTATATATTGCTGGTTTCAAGCCAGAATGTTAGTTCGCAAAAAGCTCAGGACAACGGTTTTGTATTTAAATACAGGACTTTAGATAAGGCTCTGGAAAATCTTTTGGGCTGATAAAATAAATCAGCAATCACTCTTTAATAAACTTTGCGGCGCTGCGGCTTTGCGTGAAATAGTTACTCGCAAAGGCGCAGCGCCGCAAAAAGAATAACTTATCAGGATATAGAGTTTCTTAAAAATAAAAAGAGCTCCATTTCAACAAATGGAGCTCTTTTTGGGGTGAATTAACAATTATTTCTTAGCAGTAATGCTAACCTTAAGTTCGATGTCGTCATTGATAAATTTGTCTCCCAGATTGTCAAATACAGATTTTGACCCGTAGTTCACATTCCAAAGCGTTCTGTTGATAGTAAAAGGGTCGCTGACAAGTGTCACCGTATTTCCGTCAACAGTTACAGTAGCAGGAAACTTTACGTTTTTTGTAATACCTTTCATGGTCAGGTTGCCTTCTACAGCTGTTTTTCCGTTTTCAGTCACGGCTTTTGTAATTTCAAAAGTAGACTGAGGGTATTTTTTTACGTTGAAGAAATGGTCAAAGTCTTCTTCAGTACCACCAGTTCCTTTTAAGTGGCCTTCCAAATCTTCTTTTCCGTCACCGGCTTTCAGGTCGGTTACGGTAATCGTATTCATATCAATAGTAAATTTACCGCTATCCAATACATTGTCTTTTATAGAAACCGTTCCATCACTAAGATTAATTGTTCCGGTATGTTTTCCTGTCGGTTTGGAACCGGTCCAGTCAATTTTTGAATTCCCTTTGTCTACTGTATAGGATACAGCTTCACCAGATGCTTCTTTTACAGCACCCGCTTCAGTAGTTTCGGCTTCAGCTGCTTTGTCATTTTTACAGGAAACTGTCAGGGTTAATGCGGATAAAATTAATAGAGATGCGATACGATTCTTCATAAGATTTAATTTTTTAGCTTAGCAAACATATCAAATTCAGGCCAAAAATATCTTAAAATTATATTAAAATCAAAATGTTTTCAGGGTTTTGGGTTCTAATAAAGGAGAAAAAAAGCGTGACAATTTGACATTTTAAAACAATTGGCAGTACTTTTGCAATCCCTTGAAAAGCAGAAAATGAAAATTAAGAATATATTTAAAAGTAAAAATACTATGAATGCTGAAAATCAAGACAAAGAGCAGGAAATCGATGACGCAACTTTAGAAGCTAACGCAAATGGAGAGCAGTTAATTGTTGAAGAGCTAAGCGTTGAAGAGCAACTGACCCAGGATTTGGCAGCCGAAAAAGACAAGTTTATCCGTCTTTTTGCAGAATTCGAAAACTATAAAAGAAGAACTGCAAAAGAACGAATTGATTTATTCAAAACGGCCAATCAGGAAGTTCTTCTGGCATTATTGCCTGTTTTGGATGATTTTGACAGGGCTCAGGTTGAAATTTCGAAATCCGGTGACGAAAACCTTCTAAAAGGTGTTGAATTGATTCACGAGAAACTAAAAACAACTTTGGCATCAAAAGGCCTTGAAGGAGTTGAAGTAAAAGCAGGTGATTCATTTGATCCTGATTTTGCAGAGGCAATTACGCAAATTCCTGCACCTTCGGCCGATTTGAAAGGCAAGATTGTTGATGTTGTAGAGAAAGGATATAAATTGGGCGACAAAATTATCCGTTTCCCTAAAGTGGTAATCGGACAGTAATGACTCGTCATGCTGTAGAAAACCCTACAGCATTTCAATGCTAAAAATGAAAAAATGAAACAAGATTTTTACGAAATATTAGGAATTTCAAAATCTGCAGATGCTGCTGCAATCAAAAAGGCATACCGAAAGAAAGCAATAGAATTCCACCCTGATAAGAATCCAGGAAATAAGGAAGCAGAAGAAAATTTTAAGAAAGCGGCAGAAGCTTATGAAGTTTTGAGCGACCCTCAAAAGAAGGCAAAATACGACCAGTACGGACACCAGGCATTTGACGGAGCCGGAGGTTTTGGTGGCGGAGGTATGAATATGGATGATATTTTCAGCCAGTTCGGAGATATTTTCGGCAGCGCTTTTGGAGCCGGTTTTGGTGGTTTCGGAGGTGGAAACTCGGGTCCGCGAAGAGTGAAAGGAAGCAATTTGAGAATCAAGGTAAAACTGACTTTAGAGGAAATTGCCAATGGTGTTGAGAAAAAGGTAAAGGTCAAAAGAAAAGTACAGGCTAAAGATGCCCATTATAAAACCTGCCCTACCTGTAACGGTCAAGGTCAGGTAATGAGAGTTACCAATACAATTTTAGGAAGAATGCAGTCGGCAACAACCTGTCATACTTGCGGCGGTTCGGGTCAGGTGCTTGAAAGCAAGCCTAAAGATGCGGATGCTCAGGGAATGATTATGGTTGATGAAACCGTTTCTATCAAAATTCCGGCCGGTGTAGTAGACGGAATGCAGTTAAAAGTTTCCAATAAAGGAAATGATGCGCCGGGAAGCAACAGTATACCGGGCGATTTGATTGTTGCAATTGAAGAAGTCGAACACGAATTTTTAAAACGTGAAGGCGAAAACCTGCATCTGGACCTGTATATAAGTTTCCCGGAAGCTGTTTTGGGAGTCACAAGAGATATCGAAGCAGTAAACGGAAAAGTAAGAATCAAATTGGAAGAAGGTATACAGTCAGGTAAGATTCTTCGCCTGAAAGGCAAAGGAATTCCAAGCATCAACGGTTATGGAAATGGTGATTTACTGGTGCATGTAAACGTTTGGACACCAAAAAATCTGAATAAAGAACAAAAACAATTTTTCGAAAAATCAATTACAGAAGAAAATTTTATCCCAAAACCGGAGAAGAGTGAAAAATCTTTTTTTGAAAAAGTTAAGGATATGTTTTCATAATAATTCAAAAATTTTTATATTTGGAAATTACTAGGCAACTAGTAATTTTCTTTTTCATAGCAATTTTTCCCATCCTTGTGCAAATAGGGGTGGGTTTTTTTTGAAATTCGCATAAATTTTGCCTTCAAATTCCTTATTTTTACAGACTCATGGACCTTTAGGCCCGATTGAAGAAATAAATCCAAAAAAACATAATGAGTAACATACTTGAAGTTAAAAATGTAGTCAAGCAATATGGCGATTATACTGCCTTAAACAATGTTTCGCTACAGGTTCCTAAAGGGAGCATATACGGACTTCTTGGTCCTAATGGCGCTGGAAAAACCTCGCTAATCCGAATTATCAATCAAATAACAATGCCGGATAGCGGTACTGTTTTTTTGGATGGGGAACAATTAAAGCCGGAACACGTTCAGCATATTGGATACATGCCGGAGGAAAGAGGTTTGTACAAAACTATGAAGGTTGGCGAACAGGCACTTTATCTTGCCCAGTTGAAAGGACTTTCAAAAGCGGAAGCTAAAAAGCAGCTGGATTATTGGTTTGACCGACTTGAAATTCAGGGTTGGTGGAATAAAAAAATCCAGGAACTCTCAAAAGGAATGGCTCAAAAAATCCAATTTGTAGTAACCGTTCTGCACAAACCCAAACTTTTGATTTTTGATGAACCTTTTAGTGGTTTCGACCCTGTGAATGCCAATCTGATAAAGGATGAAATCCTGGAGTTGAAAAAACAGGGTTCTACAATTATCTTTTCTACTCACAGAATGGAAAGCGTGGAAGAGCTTTGTGATGATATTGCCTTGATTCACCGATCCAATAAACTGATTGAGGGAAAATTGCATGACGTCAAGAAAGAATACAGAACCAATAGTTTCCAGGTAGGGATTATGACTTCAAATGTAGAAGGATTGATGTATCAGCTCACTCAAAAATTTACTGTTGGGCAAACCAGCTTCAAGACACTCAACGACGATTTAAAACTGGAAGTACAGATTGGAGATTCTTCACCTAATGAATTGCTGAATATCCTGACGCAGATGGGTCAGGTGACACATTTCGTGGAAAAAATACCAAGCGTTAACGATATTTTTATCCAAACAGTAAGCGATAAATAGTTGCGGTTTGAAAGCATTATATCATGCCAAAAATCACTAAATCATAAATCGGAAATCTAAAATCTAAAATGAGCGTATTATCACTAATCATAAAAAGAGAATTTGTTGCAAAGGTTCGTAACAAATCATTTATCGTCATGACTTTCCTGAGCCCGTTGCTTATGGTGGGGCTTGTGGCATTTGTAGCCTATCTGAGTACGATGAAGTCAGATGTCAAGGAAATCGCAATCCATGATGAATCCAATCTTTTTGTCAAGGAATTCAAGAATTCAGACGAATACCATTATCTTGACCGTTCCAATGTCGATTTAAAAGTGTTGAAAGACAGTATTATGGCCGAAAAATATGAGGCTGTTTTGTATATTCCGAAAGTGGATGACAATAAAGAACTGTCCAAAAAAATACAGTATATATCTAATGACAGTCCAAGTCTTTCCTATATAGACGATTTGGAAAGCATCATTGCCCAAAAACTCACAAAATCTAATTTTGAAAAGGCCAATCTGGATACGTTGGCCATCCGTAATGCCGAAGCACAGGTGGACATTAGCCTTGCAAAAGCATCGGGTGAGGAAACAGTAAAAGGACTCAACGAAATCAAGATTTTTATAGGAGCCGCTTTTGGTTACCTTATTATGATGTTCATCATTATTTACGGAAATATGGTGATGAGAAGCGTTATCGAAGAAAAAACCAATCGTATTATTGAAATTATTATTTCATCTGTAAAGCCGTTCAAGCTAATGTTGGGTAAAATTATTGGAACTTCTTTGGCGGGTGTACTGCAATTTGTAATCTGGGCATTGCTTGGAGGAATATTGCTGTTTGTGGCTTCGGTATTTTTAGGGATCAATATAGGAACTTCTCCATCAATGTCTCCTGAAATGATGGCGACGGCTAATGAGGGAATTTCTGGCAACATGCAGCTTTATGTCAATGAATTTAGAAATCTACCAATAGTAACATTGCTGGTTTCCTTTATCGTTTATTTTATTGGAGGTTACTTTTTATACAGCTCCATTTATGCAGCAATTGGTGCTGCCGTTGACAATGAAACCGATTCGCAACAATTCCTTTTGCCAATCATCCTTCCATTAATGCTTGGTGTTTATGTAGGTTTCTTTAGCGTACTAAACGACCCTCATGGAACCGTAGCCACCGTATTTTCATTCATTCCGCTTACCTCGCCAATTGTCATGCTGATGCGAATTCCTTTTGGGGTGCCGTGGTGGCAAATAGTGGTTTCTCTGGTATTGCTGTTCGGAACGTTCTTTTTGGTGGTGTGGTTTGCTTCAAAAATTTATAGAATTGGTATTCTGATGTATGGCAAAAAACCTACCTGGAAAGAACTTTACAAATGGCTTAAATATTAAACGCAAAGTAAAAGAGTAAGATATGCCCAAAATATTGATTATAGAAGACGAAGCAGCAATCAGGAGAGTACTCGTGAAGATTCTTTCTGAAGAAAATGATTCGTATGTTGTTGAGGAAGCCGAAGACGGCCAGCAAGGACTTGAAAAAATCAAGAATGATGATTATGACCTGGTGCTTTGCGATATCAAAATGCCTAAAATGGACGGTGTCGAAGTTCTCGAAGCCGTAAAGAAAATCAAGCCTGAAATTCCAATGGTGATGATTTCCGGACATGGCGATTTAGAAACGGCCATCAATACGATGCGTCTCGGGGCTTTTGATTATATTTCAAAACCGCCGGATTTGAACAGGCTTTTGAATACCGTTCGCAATGCGCTTGACAAAAAGAAGCTCGTTGTTGAAAACAAAATATTGAAGAAAAAAGTAAGCAAGAATTATGAGATGATTGGCGACAGCGAAGCCATCAACCATATCAAGCAGATTATTGAAAAAGTAGCCCAGACCGATGCAAGGGTTCTGATTACCGGGCCAAACGGAACCGGAAAAGAACTGGTAGCACACCAGCTTCATGAAAGAAGCGAACGTTCTGCAGCACCTTTAATTGAAGTAAACTGCGCTGCGATTCCTTCGGAATTAATTGAAAGTGAATTGTTCGGGCATGTTAAAGGAGCTTTTACTTCTGCCGTAAAAGACAGGGCAGGGAAATTTGAAGCAGCAGATAAAGGAACCATCTTCCTTGATGAAATAGGAGATATGAGCCTTTCTGCCCAGGCCAAAGTATTGCGTGCCTTACAGGAAAATATGATCACGAGAGTAGGTGCCGATAAAGATATTAAGGTAGATGTGAGAGTGGTTGCCGCTACCAATAAAGATTTGAAAAAAGAAATCGAGGAAGGCCGTTTCCGTGAAGATTTATACCACAGATTGGCCGTTATTCTGATTAAAGTACCCGCGTTAAATGACAGGCGCGATGACATACCTTTATTAATACACCATTTCACTGAAAAAATAGCAGCTGAACAGGGAAATGCACCTAAACAGTTTTCTGATGAAGCCATAGCACTTTTGAAAGAATATGATTGGACAGGAAACATCAGGGAATTAAGAAACGTTGTGGAACGCTTGATTATTCTTGGCGGAAATGAAATTTCTGAAACAGATGTAAAGCTTTTTGCCAGCAAATAACAGCTTCCCTGGGAATGCATTCAGGACGTTATACAATATAAGATGAAATTAAAAAAAATAAACGAAAAGCTTCAAAGAGCTTTGGTTGAAAACGGACTTGTTGAGGCCAATGAAATGCAGCAGGAGACCTTTTCAACCATAAAAAGTGGTGCCGATTGCGTCATTATTGCGCCGGAAAAATCAGGAAAAACGACGACATTGGTCATCAATGTAATCCAACGACTTGAAAAAGCATTTGAGGAATCTCCCAGAGCCCTTATTGTTGTTGAAAGCAAAGAGAAAATGCTGGAAATGAAACAGCTTTTCGAAAAATTAGGCAATTATACAGACCTTAGGGTATATGGTGTTCATGACAAAGGCGATATTGATTTTGATAAAAACCAGATTTCTCTGGGAATCGATGTTTTGATTGGAACGCCAAACCGATTGAGCGATATGTTTTCATCAGCAGGATTTGATGTCAACCGCTTGAAAATGTTCATTATTGAAGATACTGATGATTTGCTGCGGTTGCGTTTTGATACCAAACTGGCAAGGATTTCAGAGTCAATGGGCAAAACACAAAGAATTTATTTTTCAGAAAATATCACAGAAAGAGTGGATAGCTTTGCAGACCGGACAATGGTCGAGCCTCTGTTTTTTGAGATGGATGATCGGGAAGAGGAAGAAGAAACAGAATAACACAACTAAAAAAAAACAGAAATGGGACTAATGAAAGTATTCTCAGGAGATGAGATTTTGGCAATAGCTTTAAAAACAAAACTGGAAGAAGCAGGTATTGAAACATTAATGCGAAATAACAACCAGTCTGCAATTGTTCTGGGAACAGGAGGCAGTATTGCTGTTGAGATTTTTATTGATGAATCAAAATATGGAAAAGCCGACCCGATAATTACGGATTTCAAAATGAACCTTTAATAATCGGATATGAGGACTTCTATAGAAACCGAAAGATTGCTCATGAGGGAGCTGCAGCCTTCAGACGATGTGGGTATGTTTGAACTGGATTCCAATCCGGCAGTTCATACCTATCTTGGAAAAAATCCGGTTACAGATATTGAGCAGGTTCGTGAGGCAATTGCAAATATCCGTCAGCAATATCTGGAAAACGGAATTGGGCGTTGGGCCGTAATCTTAAAAGAAACAGGTGAATTTATTGGCTGGTCCGGATTGAAATTTAATAAGGATGTCAACGGACACGACACCTATTATGATTTAGGCTACCGTTTTATAGAAAAGCATTGGGGCAAAGGCTACGCCTGTGAAACGGCAAAAGCTTTTGTTGATTTTGGCTTTAATGAAATGAAGCTGGAAAAAATCAATGCCTACGCTGATTTTGATAATTTCGCTTCCCGAAAAGTACTCGAAAAAGCAGGATTACACTTTGTAAATTTCTTTGATGAGGATGGCATTTCGCAAGCCTGGTATGAAATAAAGAACCCGAATAGCTAACTATTCGGGTTCTTCCATTTTTTCAATGATGGCTTGTTCAGTTTCCGTAACGGGAATTTTCGGAGCGCTGTCATCTTCTCCCAAAACATAGCCCCAGGGTTTCAGTCCGTCGACCCGGTCAAAAATGACCTTAAAAATAGCGATAATCGGGATGGATAAAAACATTCCTTTAATACCCCAGATTAATTCTCCCAAAACCAAACCGAGTAACGCAGTAAGTGTGTTTATCTTTACTTTGGAACCTACAATTTTTGGCATGACATAATTGCTGTCAATCAAATGAATCAGAAAGACACCGAAAATAACCAGTAGTACAGATGTAGAATTCATCGTTGAAAATGTCAGCAGGACGGTAAGTATCAGCGAAGTCAGTATGCCAATATATGGAATGACATTAAAAATTCCTGTAATCAGTCCTAATAAGAAAGCATATTTTATTCCGATAATTTCAAAAGCGGTACATGCCAATACAGAAACAATCAGCATTTGGAGAAAGAGTCCGACTATATATTTCTTGACAATATATTGTATGTTGAAAACAACATCATACACAACGGCAGAGTGTTTTTCCTTGAATAACGAAACCAAAAAAGTGAGTAATAACCGGCGGTGGAGCAATATAAAAAAGGTATATAAAAAAATAAATACCAAAAAAAGCATAACCGACGAAACAGACAATAAGGTCTGTCCCAATATAGAAGTTCCTTTGCTTAAAGCCTCTGTCGTGGCAGAATTGATATAGCTGATTTGTTCGTGATTGTCAATATTAAAAGTGTCTGAAATCCAATCCTGCAAAGTAGTAGATGTGGCCAAAAGCTGTTCTTTAAAGGCCGGAAGGTCATTGGTCAGGTCGCTCAATTGATTCAAAAGCAGATAGGCTATGGATGTGATGGCAAGTACCAAAGCGAGCAATACGGTAGCCGATGATAACGAACGGGGAAACTTCCAACGTTTTTCTAAAAAGTTAGCAAAAGGGAGTAGTAATAAGGAAAATAAAAAAGCAAAAATAAGCGGTGCCAGTAGGGTCTCCCCAATAATAGCCAGATAGAACAGGCAGATGATGGAAACCAGAACATGGGCAAGCCGCGTATAAAAAGGTGTAGTTTTAGACATTAGTAAAATCTTTACTATAAATATAAGTCAATTAATTTTGAATTCTCTATCAGTATTACCAGTTTTTTCAGATTGCCTAATTCCTTAATTGCGTTATCTTTGCACCTTCAAAAATCCGGGAGGCGGATTTAGCAATCAATTTCATAGCATATCAGATGATTACAGTAAACGATATTTCAGTACAGTTTGGAGGCACCACGCTTTTCAGCGATGTTACTTTTTCCATAAATGAAAATGACAAAATAGCCCTTATGGGTAAAAATGGAGCCGGAAAATCAACGCTTCTAAAAATAATAGCGGGCCAAAACAAACCGTCCGGAGGAAATATCTCTGCACCGAAAGATGCTGTGATTGCCTATCTTCCGCAACATTTGCTCACTAAAGATGAAACAACGGTTATGGAGGAAACTTCAAAAGCGTTTAGCGGAATCTTTAAGATGAAGGCTGAAATAGACGAACTGAACGAACAACTGACAATCCGTACCGATTACGAGTCTGACGATTATATGAAACTCATTGAAAGGGTTTCTGATTTGAGCGAGAAATATTATGCCATTGAAGAAATCAATTACGAAGCGGAAGTAGAGAAAATCCTGATGGGATTAGGCTTCGTAAGAGAAGATTTCACACGCCTGACTTCTGAATTTTCAGGAGGTTGGAGAATGCGTATCGAACTGGCTAAAATTTTATTGCAAAAACCGGATTTGATATTGCTGGATGAGCCTACAAACCACATGGATATCGAATCTATCCAATGGTTGGAAGATTTTCTTATCAATTCTGCAAAAGCAGTAGTGGTCATTTCGCACGACAGGGCTTTTGTCGATAACATCACCAACCGTACGATTGAAGTAACAATGGGAAGGATTTATGACTATAAAGCCAAGTATTCCCAATATCTGGAATTGAGAAAAGACAGAAGAGCACATCAGCTGAAAGCTTATGAAGAACAGCAGAAGATGATTGCAGAAAATATGGAATTCATCGAGCGTTTTAAAGGAACCTATTCCAAAACATTACAGGTACAATCGCGTGTGAAAATGCTTGAAAAATTAGTGCCTGTTGAGGTTGATGAGGTAGATAATTCTGCTTTGCGATTGAAATTCCCTCCATCCGTACGTTCCGGACAATATCCTGTAGTCGTTAAGGATTTGTCGAAATCATATGGCGACCATGTGGTGTTTAAAGATGCCAATATCGTAATTGAAAGAGGAGAGAAGGTAGCCTTTGTGGGAAAAAATGGTGAAGGAAAATCAACCATGATTAAGGCAATCATGAAAGAAATTGGCATAGACAGCGGTGCGGTTGAAATAGGGCACAATGCACAAATTGGCTATTTCGCCCAAAATCAGGCTTCTTTATTAGACGAAAACGCTACTATTTTTGAAACTATTGACAGCATAGCCGTTGGTGAAATCCGTACACAGATTAAAAATATTCTGGGCGCTTTTATGTTTAGCGGTGATGATACGACTAAAAAAGTAAAAGTGCTTTCGGGCGGTGAAAAAACACGTCTGGCGATGATTAAACTATTGCTGGAACCGGTAAACCTTTTGATTCTGGATGAGCCATCCAACCACCTTGATATGAAAACAAAAGATATTATCAAGGATGCACTTCGCGATTTTGACGGAACCTTGATTCTGGTATCCCACGACCGTGATTTTCTTGACGGACTGGCCACAAAAGTCTTTGAATTTGGAAACAAAAGAGTGAAGGAACATTTTGAGGATATTACCGGATTCCTGGCCCATAAAAAGATGGAGAGCCTTAGAGAAATTGAGAAATAATAATAAAAAAACCGATAGCCCAGCTATCGGTTTTTTTATTTTACTACTCTATGCCAAGCGCTGGTATTTAGTTCTTTCTTCCAGTCTTCTCCAAATTTCCCCGACAAATAGGTAAATACATGATGATTGTACAGTTTGTAATAATCAAAATCTCTTGTGGCTACACAACCCGAATCATGATAACGGATGCCGTATTTTTCCTGAAACGCTAAATCTTCTTTTTTGATTACAGAAACAATTCCGCCACGAAGATGAATAGTAATGCTATTACTTTTAAGGTCATTTTCAAAATTGGTTTTGGCAGACATGGCAGCGTATTTTGTGCATCCGATTTCATTTTGTTTCTGGCCAAATGCAAGTGGCGAAATTAACAGTACGATTATATAAATATACTTTTTCATCTTGCTTTATTTTACGCTATCCACCAATCGGATAAACTCGGCCTTATAGCCTTCCTCATCATTAGATAATCCTTCTTTTGCCAATTTTTTGATGTCGTTTAAAGATTTATTCGGAATCAGGTTTGAATCTCTTAATTTTAATCCAAACCATGCAGCTGCGGCAGAAAATTTAAAATCATTAGAAGCGGCATTCAATGGGATAGATTTATTCCCGACAACATTTGTCAATTCAATACTTTTTTCACCATCAGGTTTTTTGTACCGGAATTTTATGGTTGCCAGCTCATCATTGTAGGATGTATTGTTTTCCTGGGCGTTAGTGTATTTTAAGTCGGGTGTTTTACCGGCAAACTCACTGTTTACTCCAACAGGAATAATTTCATATAAAGCCGTAACGGTGTGGCCGCTTCCTAATTCGCCGGCATCAATAGCATCATTGGTAAAATCTTCGGTTTTTAATTTTCGTTTTTCATAACCAATCAGGCGATAAGACTGAACGTGTTTTGGATTAAACTCAATTTGGATTTTTACATCTTTGGCAATGGCGAAAAGCGTACCCTTGAATTCTTTTCCCAAAAAGCGGTTGGCTTCCTGAATATTGTCGATATACGCATGGTTCCCGTTTCCTTTATTGGCCAGGGTCTGCATTTTACTGTCTTTATAATTTCCCATGCCATAACCCAGGCAGGTAAGGAAAACACCCGATTTCCTTTTTTCTTCGATAAGCGTTTCCATGTCGGCATTGGATGATTTTCCAACATTAAAATCACCGTCTGTTGCCAGAATAACCCTGTTGTTTCCGTTTTTGATAAAATTTTCCTGTGCTGTTTTATACGCCAACTCAATTCCTTCACCTCCAGCCGTACTGCCACCAGCATTTAGTTTCTCTAAAGCATCAATAATGGTCTTTTTGTCGTCTCCGGAAGTAGGAGGTAAAACCATTCCGGCAGCTCCGGCATACACTACAATAGAAACCTTATCCTCTTTTCTCAGTTCATTAACCAGAATCTTTAGTGACTGTTTTAGCAATGGCAACTTGTTCTCTTCATCCATAGAGCCGGAAACATCAATCAAAAAAACTAAATTGGAAGCCGGTAGCTTTTCAGTTGGGATAGTTTTTCCCTGCAACCCTATTTTCAATAATTTGTGTTTCGGATTCCATGGTGCATCGCTGTATTCTGTTTGTATAGAAAACGGGTCTTCACCTTTTGGTTGCTCATAGCTGTATTTAAAGAAGTTGACCATTTCTTCAACACGCACTGCATTTTTTGGTACTTCCTGGCCATTATTGATAAATCGGCGGATGTTGGTATAAGAGGCATTATCCACGTCAATCGAAAAAGTAGAAAGCGGTTCGCTCTTAGGATTTTCAAACGGATTTTCAACAAACGGATTATAGTCTTCTGTATGTTCATCCGTTCTATAAACTTCGGTATTTTTCTTTTGTTTTAATTCCCGAAGTTTTTTTCTTAATTCTCTTTTAGAAAGTTTTTGATTAGTACCATTTTTAGTCTTAATTACGATTACTCCATTAATACCCCTATTGCCATAAATAGCTGTTGCCGAAGCATCTTTTAAAACAGTGATTTCTTCAATATTGTTTTGAGTGAGCTTTCTCAAACCTTCTTCATCCACAGGCATGCCATCTACAATATACAATGGCTCATTATTGTCATTAACAGATCCATTACCTCTAATAACAATAGAGGTGTCTCCGCCGGGTTGTCCGCTTCCGGTACCTATGTTCAAACCGGCAACTGCCCCTTGTAACGATTGGATAGTAGGATTACCGTTTTTGTCTCCATCTCTATAAAGTTTGTTATCCGTTGAATTATTTTGAGCTATATATCCGTTTGCAAAAGAACCTGATGGATCCAATGCAGCTTCTTTTTTAGATTTACGTCCTGATTCAATTGGTTTTACTGCGGCTGATGATTTTGTTCTTTTTGTAGAAGTATATGCGGTTACAATTACTTCGCTAAGCATTTCGGAGCTTTCTGATAGTGCAATATCCAATCTGGATTGATCTTTAACGGGAACGGTTGTTGATTTATAGCCCACAAAAGAGAAAGCCAGTTGTTCGTTAGGATTAACCGCAATGCTATATTTTCCGTCATAATCAGTTTGTGTGCCGCGGGTTGTTCCTTTAACAACTACATTAACGCCAGGCAAAGGCAAATTTTGACCGTCAACTACGGTTCCTATTACAGTTTTTTCATTTGTAACCGGATCGGTTTTAGTTTCGGCAACAATAATTTTTGCCTCTTTAAGTGTTTCTGCTTTTGGCTCGGCCTGTGTTATTTCTACCCCGGCTATTTCTGTAGCTTTACTATAGACTTCCTCTTTTTCTTTGGTGTCTTCAGCAACTGCCACAGCATCTGTTTTTATACTGACAGCCTTACTTTTAATAATTTTAGAAGTTTTAGTTTCTGTCTTTTCAGGTTTTACAGTAATATCAGAATTGTCAACAACGGCTTCTTTTTCAGAATTAGAAATCGTGTTTTCTTTTTCCTGAGTTACTACAGGATTTTTTGGAGTATCGATTGTAGTTTCGTCTGTTTTTAGAAATTGATAGCCTAAAGAAAAGAACAAAAGAAGCGAAGCAGCAATCCCGATTTTTTTCCAAAGCGCTATTGTTTTTTTATCATCTTTCTTATCCAGCTTTTCTTCAACACGGTTCCAGACTTTTTCCATAGCCGGAAAGTCTTTCGTCTCTGCCTTTTTTGAGGCATCTTTGAATTGTTCGAATATTTTATCTTGATTTTCCATCACTATTTTGCTTTTTGATAATAAAGGTTATTGACCAGTTCTTTTAGTTTGGTCTTCGCGACATTCAGTTGTGATTTAGACGTTCCTTCTGAAATATCAAGCGTTTTGGCAATCTCTTTGTGAGAATAGCCCTCAATGGCAAAAAGGTTGAAAATGGTTCGGCATCCTTCGGGAATAAAATTCAATAGGTTAAGCAGATCTTCTTCCTCCAGATCGGTCATGTGATTTGTAATCGGCTGTGAAATGATTTTCACGTCGTCAAGATACATGTTGAAGTTGATGTTTTTCTTAAGCGACAGTAAGCATTGATTGACCGCAATTTTTCTGGCCCAGGCTTCAAAAGCCCGGACTTCCTTCAATTGATCAATTTTCGTGAAAATAGTGTAAAAAGCATCGGCCAACGCTTCTTCTATTTCTTCCTCTTTTTTCAGGTACCGCTTGCAAGTCCGGTACAGCTTAGGAGCCAAAAGCTCATACACCTGACGCTGTGCGTCCCGTTGCATTTTTCTGCAGGCTGTAATTAGTTTTTCGTCTATCACAATAAATGTCTTTCCTGTATAGAGAGAGAAAAAGATAAAAAGGTTGGAATGAGGTGGGAAAATTTTTTGATTTATGATGTAAGATTTTATGATGTAAGATTTATGATATAAGATTTATGGTATAAGATTTATGGTATAAGATTTATGATATAAGATTTATGATATAGGATTTATGATGTAAGATTTATGATTTATACCTACCTAAAATCTAAAATCTTACATCTGAAATCTAAAATCTCAAATCTAATATCACTTATCCAAAGTAAGCTTATATATATCCGACTTCAAATCGTCATTGTCTTTATCCTCACAAAGCAAAAATTCAATGGTCTTATCGTTTTCTTTGTAAACCGTCAGTCCTTCAAATTTGTGGGTGTCGGTTATCTTTTGGGTAAAATCTATTTTCATTTTTTCAATGTCCAGTCTGCCAATAAATGTTCCCAGAACGGCACCGTCATCATAAGTAGACTTGGTATTTTCGACAGTTGCTAAAAAGTAAATTTTTCCATCAACGCGGACGGCATCTGTAAAAGAACTCTGTATACTCTTTATTTTGGGCAGTTTATAAGAATTATATAAAACGGAAAAATCATCTGTCAGGTTATTTCCGCCAATAGTAAAAATTCCGTTTTTACCGGAAGCACCATTACCTCTGTTAAAAAGAAACCAGTTTTCACCATTGTAAACAGCACCTTCAATATTAAAATCTTCCGGTTTTGTATTTCCAAAGCTTTGCATCACCAGATAGAGGTCTGTCAAATCGGTTTCTTTAATTTTTTCCTTTTTGTCTACATCAAAATGTATCATCCTGTTTCGGTTTTCGGTAGAACCGGAACCAAAAATATAGCAATCTTCTCCAAAGCCGGCAATAGATTCAAAATCGGGCTTTTGGGCTTTAGGGATATTTTCAGCAGGTGTGCCCGTTGGCATTTCTATGATTTTGTGCGATTCCAGACTTTTACTATCCATATTGTATTCATAGAGCACACTGCTGTTATCGGAAATTATGAAAAGCGAATTGTCTCTAAAAACTAATCCTGAGGCGGAACCTATTCCGATAATCTGAAATAATAATTCAAGCTTAAATTTTTGCATGGTCTGTGTTTCTTTGAAGAAGTATTGAAAATGTGGTTTGGAAATAAATTTACAGTTAGAACGCGGATTCTTAGGATAAATATATACATTTATGTAAAATAATATCCTATGAGAACGATAAATACAGACGATTTCAAAATTACCGGCCCAATAAAACTGTCCCAGCTGCCTACGTTTATAGACCTCAAAGCTACAAAAGACAAGATAAAGGATGCTCTTGATGAGACGCGTGAAGCTTTAAGTGATTTGCAGGATAAAATGTACGCCCATAACCGTTACAGTGTTCTGGTTTGTCTTCAGGGAATGGATACTTCCGGCAAGGACAGCCTGATTCGGGAAGTTTTTAGGGAATTTAATGCGAGGGGAGTAGTGGTGCATAGTTTTAAAACGCCTACTTCTGCCGAACTGGAACACGACTATTTATGGAGGCATTATATTGCTTTGCCTGAAAAAGGAAAGTTTGCGGTGTTTAACAGGACACATTACGAAAATGTTCTGGTCACGCGGGTCCATCCGGAATATATCCTAAACGAAAATCTGCCTGGAATTGAAGCTGTTGAAGATATTCCAAAAGATTTTTGGAAAAAGCGAATGAAGCAAATCGCCCATTTCGAGAATCATATAGCTGAAAATGGAACGATTGTTTTGAAGTTTTTCCTGCATTTGAGCAAGGAAGAACAAAGACAGCGTCTTTTAAGGCGACTTGAAAAAGAAAAGCACAACTGGAAATTTTCGCCCGGCGATTTAAAAGAAAGAGGTTTCTGGGATGATTATCAACGCTATTATGAAGAAGCCATTAATGAAACATCTAAAGAAAAAGCACCTTGGTATGTAATACCGGCAGATGATAAGGATACCTGTCGTTTGCTTTTGGCAAAAGTAATATGGGACGTTTTGTCACAGCACAAAGACATAAAATATCCTGAATTGGAAGACAAGGTCAAAGACAATATGTCGTTTTATAAAAACGAACTGACCAATGAACACTAAAAATAAAAAAGCCTTGATAATTCAAGGCTTTTTTTATATAAAAAAATTAAAGTCTAAATCCGTAGGCCAGACGTAATGCCAATTGGCCGACTCCTTCGCCATTTTCTCTTGGAAAATCATTGTAGTATTCATAACGAATGCTGGCATCAAAGTATTTATTGGCATAACCAATTCCAGGTGATAGTAATAAGCTGGTCTTATCATAATCATTAGTTACAGGAATGGCGGCTCCAAGTTCGCCAAGCACATAAAAACGATTTTCCCAAACAAAAGCTTTAAAACCGGCTTTGGCAGGAATGAAACCCAAATCAGGAATATCATCTCCTATAAACAAATTGGTAAATCCGGTAGTAAATGTAATCGAATACCTTTGATTCAGGTCGTACTGGATTCTGGCATCGGCTCCTAATGAAAAATCATAAGGGTCATCAAAAATAAAACCTCCGTTAATTCCAAACCCTAAACGAAACCCTTGGTCATAATTTTCAGTAGCGCCAATTGCAGAAGTGGTTTCCTGGGCCGACATAGTAGCTGTCGTTAGAACCGTAGAGCAAAGTAAAAATAAGCCGGTAATTGATTTCAAAATTTTCATAGATCAGGTTTTAAAAGTTATTACTATAAATTTAACAATAATAACGCCACTCCTCCAAATGTTAATTTTTAAAATATTGTTAAAAGGTTAATATCCTGATAAGGCTTTGATTGCAAGTGAATTGTAATATTTATGAAATTTTTCCTAAAAAAATTAAATATTTTTAAAAGTGTGGAATTGTAGGATATGGTGCTATCTTTGCCACACAATTTTCTACACAATCGTGAACTTACAACAATACACCAAAGAATTTTCATATAATCTGAAATTAGCTTACCCTATTATTTTGGGTATGCTTGGCCATACACTAATAGGAATAGTCGATAATATAATGGTAGGCAAATTGGGTGCTGCCGAATTAGCTGCCGTTTCACTTGGAAACAGCTTTATTTTTATTGCAATTTCCTTAGGTATTGGTTTCTCGACAGCCATTACGCCTATCATTGCGCAGGCTGATGCAGAGAAGGATAATATAAAGATAAGGTCGGCTTTTCACCACGGTTTATTTTTGTGTGGCATCTTAGGGCTCACATTGTTTGGCGTTATCGTATTGGCAAAGCCGCTAATGTATTATATGGGGCAACCGGATGAGGTTATTGCTTTGGCAAAGCCTTATATTGATTGGGTCGCTTTTTCTTTAATCCCGATGGTTATTTACCAGGGATACAAACAATTTGCAGACGGGCTTTCAATGACAAAATATTCGATGTATGCCATTATTATGGCTAATGTTGTGCACGTGGTGTTGAACTACCTGCTCATATATGGAATATGGTTTTTTCCACGTATGGGCATTATTGGTGCGGCGCTGGGAACAGTTATTTCCAGAATTATGATGGTGGTGTTTATGCACATCATTTTATCTAAAAATGAAAAGCTGACTGCCTATTTCCAAAATTTCAGTTTTCAGGAACTTAAAAAATCCATGCTTAAAAAAATCATCGGTCTTGGATTGCCTTCGGCCATGCAGATGTTTTTTGAGGTAGCACTTTTCACAGCTGCTATCTGGCTTTCGGGGTCTTTGGGTAAAATCAGCCAGGCCGCCAACCAGATTGCTTTAAGTTTAGCTTCGGCAACTTTTATGTTTGCGATGGGATTGAGCGTAACCGCCATGATTCGTGTGAGCAACCAGAAAGGATTGAAAGACTATAAAAAACTGCTGGTAGTTGCCCGTTCGATTTTTCTTCTGGCAATTATAATTGAGGTCGTATTTGCAATAGGATTTGTGCTTTTCCATCAATTCTTACCGCATTTGTTCCTCAATATGGAAAACAGCGCCTTGCTTGTAGACAATGAAGAAGTAATAGCTATTGCTGCCAAACTATTACTGGTGGCTGCCGTGTTCCAGATTTCAGACGGAATACAGGTAGTAGTATTAGGAGCATTAAGAGGACTCCAGGATGTAAAAGTACCAATGTATATTACATTTGCCGCCTATTGGGTTGTCGGATTCCCGGTTTCGTACTATTTAGGAAAACATACAGACCTTAAGGCAACAGGAATCTGGATAGGTCTTCTGGCAGGTTTGACTGTTGCAGCGGTATTTTTGTATATTCGCTTTAATTATCTCACAAAAAAAATGATAAAAGAGGCTACTGTCGAAACAGCAATCTGAAATCATAAATCTGAAATCATAAATCAAATATCCAAACAATATGGAACTACCAAAATTTTTATTAGGCGACAATACTGATTTCCCGGATGATATCTTTGTTATCCATATGGACTATCCAAGGTTTATTATTAATCTGAAAGACGATGAAGTTGAGTTTCTGGAAGAAGCAGAAGACCTAGATGAAGGGGAATTAAATCAGGTAATGGAAGGCCTGATTACAGAAGCAAATGAGTTTTATGACAGGGAAGTGGGGAGATATGAGGAATAGTTGAGAGTGGATAGTTGAAAGTTGAAAGTGGATAGTTTTGTGAGTTTGATAAATAAATATGTTTAGTCAAATATATTTATGATAGCATCCGAAATCAAAAATCTGAAATCAAAAATCTAAAATCCCAAATTAAACTAACGAAAATACTTTTCCAACAAAACAGAAGCGGCGGCAAACGGTGAAATTTCATTGTCATGCACCGCTTTTTTATTTTCTTCAAGCAGGCTCTTTATTTCCGGATGCTCAAAGAAATGGGTTTTCAGTTGTTCATTAATTGTTTCCATTAGCCAATGCTGATTCTGGTCTTTTCGTCTTTCATTAAAATAATCGTTACCTTTTGTAAGTGTCAGATATTCTGAAATCATTTCCCAGATTTCGGCAATGCCGTCATGTGTAATAGCGCTGCAAGTGGTGACTTTAGGCTGCCAACCTGAGCTTTTTGCCGGGAACAGATGCAAAGCTCTATTAAATTCGGTCTTGGCCATTTTGGCTTTTTTGATATTGTCACCATCTGCTTTATTGATGACTATGGCATCTGCCATTTCCATAATGCCTCTTTTGATTCCCTGAAGTTCATCACCGGCGCCAGCTATTTTCAAAAGCAGGAAGAAATCTACCATGCTGTGAACGGCGGTTTCGCTTTGTCCCACGCCAACAGTTTCAATAATGATGGTATCAAATCCGCAGGCTTCGCATAAAATAATGGTTTCACGCGTTTTTCTGGCCACACCACCAAGTGTTTCTCCGGAAGCTGAAGGCCTGATGTAGGCATTTTCGTCCTTGACGAGTTCTTCCATACGGGTTTTGTCGCCTAAGATACTTCCATGTGATATGGTACTGCTGGGATCAACTGCCAATACGGCCACTTTTTTACCGGTTGCGGTTAGATAACGGCCAAAGGCTTCAATAAAAGTACTCTTGCCGACACCAGGAACTCCCGTAATCCCGATTCTGACCGAATTATTGGCATGCGGAAGACAGGCCTGGATGATTTCATTGGCTTTTTCAAGATGTTTGGGCTGCGTGCTTTCAACCAAAGTTATGGCACGGCTCAACGAAATCTTATCACCTTTTAAAATCCCGTCAATTAATTCTTGTGCTGAAGGTTGCTTCTTACGGAGTTGTATGATTTGGGCAACTGAATTTTTACCAACGCTTTCGGGTTGGCTGATTCCTTCTTTTTCTTTTAGCGCAGATTTATGTGGACCGGATTTAGACACTATAGCAGTTTTGAAAGGTAAAAGTAATGAAAACAAAAACAGTTTCAAAAAGACGCGCTTAAAGAAACTGTTTTTGAGATATTGGATTGTCTAGTATTAATAGGCAGCCGTAAAACGGACCTGATGATGTTTCGGATTTTCAATTTCATCAGCAATAACTACAGCCAAATCTTCTGCAGACAAGACGCTTCTTTGGTTTTCATCAAAAACAGGATTGTCTAATCCAAGACGATAGTTTCCGGTTCTTCCGGTTGTGATTCCCTGGTGCATTTCAAAAGCCGGACTAAAAAAGGCCCAGTCCAGTTCTTTTTCTTCTTTAAGAATGTTGAGGTAATCTCGGGCAGCACTTGCTCCGGCATGATATTCTTTTGGAAAATCAGGTGTGTCTACAGCCTGTAATCCCGGAGCTACAAAAAGGCTTCCGGCTCCTCCAATAGTAATAAACCTTTTTACACCGGAAAGTTTTACGGAATCCTGTATTGCTTTAGAACCCGCTATAAAATCATCGTAGATATTCGGGTTGGTCCAACCGGAATTATAAGCGCTTATAACTGCATCATGCCCCTTTAAGATTTGTGCCAGTTCCTGAATATTAAATATGTCTGCTGCAACATATTTTACATTTTGGATGTCAGACTGTTTCTCATTTCTTGATATTGCTGTTATTTCATGATGACGGTTGGCCAGTTCGGCGGTAATTTTTGAGCCTACAAATCCGGTGGCTCCAATAATTGCGATTTTCATAATGGTATATGTTTTAAAAGTAATAAAAAAAGTTACAGTTTAGGGTAAAAAAATAGCTAGAACCTGTCTGAGAATTCAGTCAGCGAAATTGTACCTAATTGCTTGATGATTTTTTCATTAATATCTTCATATAGTTCGTCCAATTTTTTATTGATGTTTTTTCCAACCGGACAATCCGGATTTGGGTCATTTTTAGAATAGCCCAAAGTCACTTTTTCAAAAGTCATCTTGAAAATGTCGTCAAGGTTAATCTTCGCAGCAGGTTTTAATAATTTTGTCCCGCCATTTTTTCCTTCTTTGCTTTCTACAATATTGTGTTTTTTGAGGTTGGCAATTTCTTTTCGAATCAGTACCGGATGCAGGTTCATGCTCCCTGCCAGGAATTCTGAGGAAAGATATTCGTCAGGAAACTTAGACAGAAGGGTCAGGATATGAAGCGTTATTGCAAACTTGCCGGAAATCATACTGTAATAAAATATATTACAAATTTATAACGATTTTATTTCTTAACAAATATTTTGGCTTTTTTTTATGATTCCGGGATGACTGATAAATTGTAGGTAATGCCGTAAATTTGCACTGTTTTCATCAATCAAAAAAAACAAAAGACGGGATAGGCCTTAAACCTCCGTAATTTGAATATAAAATGGATAGTATTATCTTGTTGTTTTTGTGCCTGCTGGTAGGATTTGTACTGCAAAGAGCTAAAAATTTCCCGGCGAATTCACATCAGGTATTGAACCAGTTCGTGATTTATATCTCATTGCCGGCTCTGGCATTATTCTATATTCCTAAGATTGAAATCAGTTCCAAACTTTTATTTCCATTGGGTATAGCCTGGCTGGGGTTTTTATTTTCGTTCCTGTTTTTTTCGGTATTGGGAAGTTATTTCAAATGGTCGAGAAAATTAGTGGGTTGCCTTATTCTAATGGGTGGTTTAGGAAATACGGCTTTTGTTGGTTTTCCCGTAATAGAGGCTTTATATGGCAAAGAAGGAATGGAAACGGCTATAATTGTAGACCAGCCCGGTACGTTCGTAGTCATGGCAACTTTAGGGATTATTGTAGCATCGCTCTATTCAAGAGGTACTCCAAATCCCAAAGAAATTGTTTCAAAAATTTTGCTTTTTCCTCCTTTTTTGGCCTTTTTTGCAGCTTTGCTGATGAATGTCTTGGATGCCGATTTTAATGAAAACCTACAATTGGTTTTTCAGCGATTGGGAAGTACGGTAACACCAATAGCGCTTGTAGCGGTAGGTTTACAGATAAAAATACAGGAAAAAAGCAGGCATTGGAATTTTTTGGTTTTGGGATTGTTTTTCAAACTGATGATTACTCCGGCATTTTTTTATGTCTTATATAAAATAATTTTTAACGGAAACGGAATCGAAACAGATGTTGCGATATTGGAGTCGGCTATGGCACCCATGATTACAGCATCAATCATTGCTTCAAATTATGGGCTCAAACCTAAGCTCAGCAGTATGATGATTGGTATTGGTATTCCACTTTCGTTTATAACATTGGCCTTTTGGTATTGGGTCCTAATTACTTTTTAAAAAAATATGAAAGCAACAGATTTGAATTTTCAAGCTCAGGATAATAATGAAGTAGCGCAAAAAACGGTCTATTCCATTCTTTTTTCGATAGCTTTTGCACATATGCTGAATGATTTGCTTCAGGCAGTTATTCCATCCGTTTATCCCATATTAAAAGAAAGCTATAAACTGTCATTTACGCAGATAGGACTGATTACTTTTGCCTATCAGATGGCGGCTTCAATCCTGCAGCCGTTTGTAGGGTTTTATACAGACAAAAAGCCACAGCCTTATTCGCAGATTTACGGAATGCTTTTTACCTTATCAGGAATTATCCTGCTGTCTTATGCCTCGAATTTTTATGTCATCATACTTTCGGTAATTCTGGTAGGGATAGGTTCCTCCATTTTCCATCCGGAAGCTTCCCGAATTTCATTTTTGGCTTCAGGAGGCAAACGCGGACTGGCACAGTCGGTTTTTCAATTGGGAGGAAATGCAGGTACCGCTATAGGGCCTTTATTGGTGGCGTTGCTGGTAGTGCCAAATTCACAGCGCTATATTTTGTTTTTCGTGATAATTGCCACTCTGGCATTGTTAGTTCTGGGTAGGATTGCACGCTGGTATGATAATCATCTTACTTTAAGAGCTAAGAAAAAAATAGAAGTCATTTTGCCGGATTTGTCAAAAAACAGGATTGTCGTGACTGTCATCATTTTGCTGGTATTAATCTTTTCGAAGTTTTTCTACATGGCCAGCATGTCCAGCTATTTTACGTTCTATCTGATTGAAAAATTTAATATCTCTGTTCAGGATGCCCAATTCCACCTTTTCCTGTTTTTGGCTTCCTGTGCTTTAGGAACATTGTTAGGAGGACCGTTAGGCGATAAGTTTGGTCGAAAATATGTCATCTGGTTTTCGGTTCTGGGAGCGGCTCCGTTTGCGTTATTCCTGCCTTATGCCGATTTGTTTTGGACTGGTATTTTGTCTGTGGTTATAGGAATCATCATTTCTTCTGCTTTTCCCGCAATTCTGGTATATGCACAAGAACTACTGCCTAAAAAACTGGGCATGGTTTCCGGCCTTTTTTATGGTTTTGCTTTCGGAATGGGCGGGCTTGGGTCGGCATTGTTAGGCTACACGGCAGATCATATTGGAATTGAAGCAGTATATAAAATTTGTGCTTATTTGCCACTGATTGGAATTATTGCCTTATTCCTTCCAAACCTCAAGAAGAAAAAGTAAGCTGTCTGCCATTTTTATCTTGTTAATTTTTTGTAAATTTATAGGGCGTGAAACCCATAAATTACAGCTATTATGATGAAAATTTTTAGCACGGCTCAAAACAAGAATCTTTCCAATATCATGCTTTTTGTTGTGAGAGCTACGGTGAGCAGCTTTATGCTGGTGCATGGTGTGGAAAAATTTGATACGCTTTATGCAGGTGGGCCGTTTGAATTTCCAGATCCTTTGGGAGTAGGCCCGGCAGCATCGCTATCATTGGCGGTATTTGCCGAAGTTTTGTGTTCGGGATTGCTATTGGTCGGATTTGCAACACGCCTGGTAACGATTCCGCTGATTATCACGATGTATTTTGCGGTTTTCGTAATTCACGGATCGCACGGTTTTGAAAAACAGGAACTGGGCGGATTGTATCTTCTGATTTATGTCCTTTTACTGGTAACAGGAAGCGGAAAGTACTCCGTAGATCATTTTATTTATAAAAGAACCAGACCCGAAAAACCTTAATTTTATTTGTGACAAAAACCCTTTTGCGGCATTATAAAGCAATCAAATAAATAGTATTTTTGAATTCTTAATGATTTTGAAATTGCTATCATGAAAACCGAACTGCTTTCCAAAGAAGTAATCAGCAGGCTACAGCAAATTGTTGGCCCGTCTTTTCTTTTTTTAGATGAAGAAACCCGAAATAATTATGGGCGTGACGAAACCGAAGATTATGTCTTTCCTCCGGGTGTAGTGCTGAAACCTGCTTCTGCCGAAGAAATTTCGGCTATCCTAAAGCTGGCTAATGAATATAAAATTCCCGTAACTCCAATTGGAGGTAAAACAGGATTGAGTGGTGGCGCTTTGAGTATTCATCAGGGTATTGGACTTTCGATGGAACGTTTCAATAAAATCCTTCATATTGACGAGCAGAATCTTCAGGTTATGGTTGAGCCGGGTGTAGTAACGCAGACGCTGCAGGAAGCCGTTCTGGAAAAAGGATTGTTTTATCCGCCAGACCCGAGCAGTCGCGGTAGCTGTTTTATTGGCGGAAACGTTGCCGAAAATGCCGGTGGAGCAAGAGCTGTAAAATATGGCGTAACCAAAGATTATGTTTTGAACCTTGAAGTGGTATTGCCAACAGGAGAGATTGTGTGGACAGGAGCGAATACGCTAAAAAATTCAACAGGCTATAATCTGACGCAATTAATGGTTGGCAGTGAAGGCACATTAGGTGTTATTACCAAAATTGTGATGAAGCTGTTGCCTAAAAATGCGCATAATGTGCTAATGCTTGTTCCGTTTTTTAATTCCAGCCAGGCTTGTGAAGCGGTGGCACAGATTTTTAAGGCCGGAATAACACCAAGCGCTTTGGAATTTATGGAGCGTGACGCTATTGACTGGACATTGCGTTTTATTGATGGTGTCAGTCTGAACATTAAAGATGAGGTTGAGGCGCATTTGTTGATTGAAGTCGATGGAAATTATCCGGACGTGCTGTTTTCTGAAGCCGAAAAAATTACAGAGGTTCTGGAACAATTTGCCATTGATGAAATTCTTTTTGCCGATTCCGAAGACCAGAAAAATGCATTATGGAAATTGAGAAGAGCTGTGGCAGAAGCCGTAAAATCGAATTCGGTTTATAAGGAAGAAGATACGGTTGTGCCACGATATGAACTTCCAAGGCTTTTGGGAGGTATAAAATCTATCGGAAATAAATATGGCTTTAAGTCGGTTTGTTATGGACATGCGGGCGATGGCAACCTCCATGTGAATATAGTCAAGGGTGATATGTCTGATGAAGACTGGAAGACTGAAATTCCGAAAGGAATCCGTGAAATTTTTGAACTGACGGTTTCCCTCAAAGGAACCTTGTCAGGCGAACATGGTATTGGTTATGTTCAGAAAAACTACATGGATATTGCTTTTTCACCAACGCAATTGTTATTGATGAAGAACATTAAAAATTGTTTTGACCCGAATAATATCCTAAACCCTGGCAAAGTATTACCGGATTCTATATAAAAAAAGGAGCTTCATTTGAAGCTCCTTTTTTATTATATGTTAGCCGATTTTGCTTTCGGCAGTAATCGGTTAGCCAGTTTTCCAATAGTAAGGCCTTGTACAATTATAGAAAATACAACTACAAAATAAGTAATCGCCACAATGATTTTTTTATGAGGGCCTTCTGCAATGGATAGTGCCAGAGCGATGGAAACACCGCCACGGAGTCCGCCCCATACCATTATTTTTATGGTTGAAGATTCAAATTTCTTTTTAAAAGGAATGATTTTCGTTGGAATCCAAATTGATATAAGTCGACAGAGTAGTACAATGAAGATACAAATCAATCCAATAGACCAGAAGCTTAAGATATTCGGGATTAACAATAACTCAAAACCGATAAAAAGGAAAAGAATAGCATTGAGAATTTCGTCAATCAATTCCCAAAATTTATTCAGGTAGTCTTTGGTAGTGGCAGACATAGCTGTCTTTTTTCCGTAATTTCCAATAATGATTCCTGCTGCAACCATGGTCAATGGTCCGGAAATATGCATGGCCTGAGCAATCAGATAACCGCCCATAACAACCGATAAGGTAATCAATACGGACACTTTATAATCGTCTACTTTTCGCATAGCTTTACTGGACTGTATACCCAAAATGGTTCCCAGAATAAATCCGCCCAAAGCTTCCCTGATGAGTAGCCATGAAACGTGAGGTAATGAGAAATCGCTTGCCGGGTCTTGTGCCAATTTTAAGATTACGGCAAAAACCACAACCGCGACACCGTCATTAAACAGAGATTCTCCCGCAATTTTTGTTTCCAGTGATTTTGGAACTTTGGCGTCTTTCAGTATGCTGAGTACGGCAATAGGATCTGTAGGCGAAATCAGGGCTCCAAAAAGCAAACAGTAAATAAACGGAAGGTCTATATGGAGCAGGTCTGTAACAGAGTCCAGAATAAGTCCGATGGCCAGTGCCGATATTAATACGCTAATCGTTGAAAAAACCATGACAGGACCGCGCTGTTCACGCAAATCTTTAAGATTGACATGAATAGCACCTGCAAACAAAAGGAAGTTAAGCATGGCACCCATCAATACTTCCGTAAAATCAAATTCTGAAAACAGTTTTGAAAAGTTTGTAAATGTTTCCGGAAAAATATTACCGGTTACTACCAGAATGATGGAACTTATCATGGCAATGATCATGATTCCGATGGTGGCAGGCAGCTTTAGGAAACGGATGTTAAGATAGGCAAAAAATGATGCGAGTACGATTAGAACTGAAAAGGAGTAGTATAATTCCATAAGTTGATTTTGGCATTTTTACAAATATAAAAAACGAGAGCAAAAACAGAGGCTCATTGCAGTTTTTTGACAAAATTTTGGCAAAAAAAATCCCCAACATACGTGGGGATTTTTCATTAATCTCTTTTTGGGTTATTTTTTTTGTCTCTTTTTTCAGCCTTTTTTTCTTTAGCAGTTTTTGCAGGCTCTTTTTTTACATTTTTCTTAACGTCGTGACTCTTTGCCATGATTTAGTTTTTTAAATTATAATTAAACCTAAGAAAAATAATTTATTTAATAAATAAAATTATATTTGTTATTATCTTAATGGTAATATTTTTTGTTAACATAATTTTATATTTTATGAAAAAAGTATTTTTATTCTTGGCGTTTTTTATTTTTTTAACAGGTTGTTCAGATTCTGAAATTAGCTCTATATCTGATCAGACAAGTACACTAAAGGTTTACAAGAAAATTTCTCAGGATGATTTGAAAAAAGAATACGAGGCTTTACAGAAATCTCTGAGTCATAAAATTTTCATTGAAGCATCAAACAATTTTATTTCCAAAATGAAATTTAATGATGATATTAAGTTAATTGAAAGTGAAGTTACACTCTTAAAATGGATATCTGATAATATTTCAATTACAGAATTCTCTAATATTGAAGAAGCAACAGAAGAATGGAAAATAATAATAGAACTTAAATCTAATGAAATAGTTGAAAATAAAAACTTTTATAATTTAATTAAAGATGCAACCGAAGAGCAACTTATAAACGTATTTACTCCAGAATTTGAGCAGGTTACTTTAGGTGAATGTGAAAAAACTTGTAATTATGGAAGAAATAGATGTCTTTTAGGAGCGGCTGTTCGTTTTGCGAAAGAATCGATGGATACTGCTGCAATTCCGTTTGTTTCTGCCGCGGGTCAAGCTTATGCTAATTTGTCTTATCTCCTTAATCAAGCCACTTGTACAAAAAGTTATGGTCTATGTTTGGAAGGCTGTGAATTTAATTAATCTTTTGTCTTACAATTGTTTATGTGTTGTGGTTAGGTAATAAATTCCTTATCTAGTTAAATAGCCTGAAATTTTTTGGGCTATTTCTTTTTGTCCGCCATCGCTACTTAAGTAGCTTCTGTCATTCGCATTTGACAGAAAGCCTAATTCCAATAGAACGGCAGGACTTTTAGTGTTTTTTAGCAGATACATTGGTGCGGTTTTTACGCCTCTGCTTCTTAGTTTGTTGTCCGAAAGTACAGAAATCAGTTCTTCTGCATGGGCTTTGGAAGCTTCAAACCGTTCGTTTTGCTCGCTTACGTAAGCTTCTATTCCATTAGCTTCTTCGTTGGTGTTTTTATTTACGTGTAACGAAATTACCAAATCCGGCTGCAGTTTGTTGATTTTTTCAGTTCTTTCCTGCAATGAGCTAAACTCGTCATTGTCCCGGGTTAGAATAATCTCAATTTCAGTATTTCTGTTTTGAGAGGCTATTTGATTGGCGATATTGGAAACAATTTGTTTTTCGGAATAAAATCCATGGGTTGCGCCTATGTCTTGCCCGCCATGCCCGGCATCAATAACGATTCGTTTTTTGCTCTCGGGAGTTGTAAACGACAAGAAAGAAACAAGCACGGCTGCTCCTAAAAATCTGAAAGTGTTTTTCATACGATTAAAGTTTAGCGTTAAGGCATAATGTTAACGTGAATTTAAGAAAATATCTACTAAATACCTGATAAGTTTTGAAGAAAAAGGTTCTTCCTTACTCTTTTTCCATTTTTCAGCAGTCATTTCAAATTTAATTTCGCCTTTTCCAAACAGACCTGTTTCTTTCCAACCGCATTTTCTGTAAAAAGCTTCTGCGCGTGTGTCAGGTGAGGTACTAAGCCAGACCGTTTGACTGGTCATGGAGAAATACCAATCCAGCATGTCGTCATGGAGCTTCTTTCCTATACCTTGTTTTTCATAATCAGGATGGAGAAACAAAGCCCAGATATTATTGCCTTTTAAATCAGCAATGGCAAATCCTACAATCTTACCGTCAATTTCACAAACCCAACCTTTTCCTCTTGTAAAAAGGAAATTGTTACAATCTTGGTCGGTTACAAGACTCGGGTCTGACAAGGTGTTTTCCTTAACCGAATTCCGAACCTTTTGAATCTGTCGGATGTCTTCAGGTTTTGCTTCTCTAAATCGTTTCATTGACTATTTCTTTAACAGCATGTGCAAAATAGGATAAGGTTTACCACAACCGTCTACTTCAGAAGAGGCGACAGTTCTGAAACCAAATTTTTCATAAAAACCTACTGCCTGTTCATTGTCCTGGTTAACGTCTACTTTGGTAATACTAAGATTTTCTAAAGCATGTGTTAGCAATATTTTGCCAATGCCCTGACCTCGAGCCTCTGCACAAACGAAAAGCATTTCCAGATTACCGTCAGCAGTACCCATAAAACCAAGAATCTGGCCATTTTCATCTTTAAGGCCTATTAATGTGACAGCGCTGAAATATTGAGGAACCAGATTTTTATAAAATTCAAAATCTTCTTCCTTGAGGAAATCGTGTGTGGCTTTTACAGACGATTCCCAAACGGAAAGTATTTTGCCATATTCCGGTTCGGTTACATTTTCCAGGGTATAGTTTGAGAGTGGCATTTTTTCTTTTATGTATATTTTGTAAAACTATAATTTTAATATCTCGTCTGCCTTTTTGCAACGAATGTTCAATTCTTCACACAATTCCTTGATACGTGGCACGTCCTCTCCGTAAACAAGCATTAGCTGTATAGTATCGGCATAGCTGTCGCCAATTTCAATAAGTTCCAGTTCCGGAAATTCTTTCTGAAGTTCTGTAGAAACCCATTCGATATAATCTGCCGCGTTCAGCTTTTTTTCATACGGATAGGGAGGAAGTGCACCATCGAGTTCATCGACAATCAATTCGTGGATTTCATCAATTTTATCACCCACAATCATAAATTCACCTATTTCGTTAGAAACGGCAAACTGTATGACACCGTCAGGGTCGGCTTCCAGAAGCCATTCAGCCTCGTTTTCTGTGAGATATTGTTCCGGATTATCGACAGCCAGTTGCAAGTTCTCCCAAATTTCGTTTTCGTTTTCTATGTCAAAATCGGCTAATAGCAGATTGATGAGTTCTTTTATTTTTTTCATCTATTCTATTTTTTTTACTACGTTATCAATATCGTCAACAAACAGGCTGATGATTATTTTGTTATTTGGAAAAGATTTTTGAACATCTGATCTTAGGTTAGTGAATGCCTGTATAACTGGATATTGCGATGTAGCGCCATCTTCGACAGAAATATATATATCGTAGCTGTTTTCTATCTTTTTTACTAAAGCGTATCTCGTTGACGCATCGTCAAAAAAAGCAGCATTTTTCAAGGCTTGAGCCACATTGTCAACTTCTCTTTCAACAATGCTCTGGTCATAGACAACTTCATTGTGGGTTGGGCCATATGTTTTTGATTGAAGCTGTACCTCTTCTCCAAAAACTAAAAAGCCTATAATAATTGGAACCATTAGAACCACTATCCCTATAACAGAAACTGCTATTGTCCTCCACCAGTTAAATAATTTTCCTCCAAGGCTAATGTGGTTTTCGATATTTTTTTCTTGAAAAAATTGAACAAGAATATAGGCAATAGCTGAATAGGCTATAGGAAAGATTCGACTTGGGGCATCCGGTAATAAAAAAATAATCCCTAAAATGACACTTGTAACTATTATAGTATAAATCCAGGTTTTTTTTGCTTTTTCTGGCTCATTGAAAGCTTTGAAGTTTTCGGCCATCATATAGCCGGTTACTAAAGGCCCACCAAGGAATGTGCCTGTCCAAATCATTTTATTTTTATAAACTTTTTCTTTTGGTATTTCTAAATCTTCCAGCGTTTGTGTCATGTTTGTTAGATAAGTTTTCTAATGTGGCGAAGTTATAAAAAATTATTGCCCGAAAAAGGATTGTTTCAGATTGTTATAACTGTTTTGAATGCAGAAACAGAATAGCCTTTTTATTCTATAATGCCGCGCCATTGTCTGGAAATGATGGTGTATTGACATTTTCTGTGGATATGATAGAAGGTCTGTAATTTTTTATATCCATTTCTTTAACTCTTATGACTGTGGTGTCGTCTATTTTTGCAAGGTTCTCCAATAATGTGTCCGTTTTCGTCTTTACATCCGTTTTTCGAATTAATGTCCGGTTGTGTTTAGGAGTAAAAGGGATTTTATTTCCTGTAAAGCATGGCACTACTGTTATGTATGTACATAAAATGAGTGTAAGCCTGGATAGGAAATTAATTCTTAACATGATGTTTTTGTTGAAGCTTCTAATTATTATAATGGGGCGGTAGACTTGGGCTAATCTGAAACAAAGTTTTTTATTAATCCTAAATTATCCTAGCGCAAAGTAATAAGTGGTAGCTATAGCGGATAAGTGGTAAAATGCAAGAGTAAGTGATTTGAGAGTAGTAAAAATAGAAAGGGATAATAAGGTTGAAAGTCGAAAGTCGAAAGGTTGAAAGTCGAAAGGTTGAAAGCTAAAAAGTCAAAAGGTCATAAGGCTGGGTGCTTATTTACTCGAGTTTTCTTCGATTTCTTGTAGATAGGTAAGAAGAAAATAAAAATCTTCGATAATGGTTTGGAAGTTATCGGGTAGTATTAGATTTTTTTGGTTGAGGTAGTTGAATAGTATATAATTCAGGCTTTTTTGTAGGCTGTTGGGTGTGGTAAATTCGAAAAGATTTATGTGGCTTTGGTCTGCTGTTTTCATGTGTAATTATTTGAAAACAAAGATGAGGTATTATTTTTAAAATGTTGTCATATAGTAAGTTGACAGTGTGTGTTTTAAGAAAAAAAATGATAACTTATTGGAGTTAGAACTCAAAAGGGTTGGAGCCAATCTGACCTTGCTCGTGCGTGCAAGAAAGACCGTCAGGCTATTGAAAAGCTTGAAAATGGTAAAGTTAATTCAACCGTTTATACTTTGTTTGAAGTTGCTGAAGCTTTGGGTGTTTCTTTGAGTAAGTTGGTGGAGGTTTGAATGATTATTATCTCTCTTTATAAGTTGTATGCATATCAACTAATTTTGATATCCTACTGCCTAAATACTTTCCATCATATTAAGGTTTATTCTTTAATAACGTCTTTAAATTTGTTTAATAATAGTTCTGTAGACATTGTGAAAGGTATTTTTCGAGTTGAAATGGCACTGATCTGCTCAGTTAAATTCTTATTAACCCTATATTTCCCTTGGTTTTGATCGGGTGTGTCAACTTTTTTATGAGTTTGCATACGATTTAAATGGTCTTTTATGATTTCTTTAAAGTTTTTATCTTTTTGCTTAAAATAAGGTGCCCAAACAATTAAAGTATCTATGTCAATTACCGTTAACCCTTTTATATTATTTGGATTATATTTGTTTAAGAGTTCTTCTTTTACTATTTTCCGATACCATGTATTTAATCTGTAATTAATACCAGGTGATTGAAAAATTCTATCCTGAATAATTAAAATGGGGAAAATTTCAAGACCATTTTTATTATTTACATAACTGTCAAAATGAAATTTTTTACTTTGTATCTCTTTGATTGAATTTATGAGTTGTCTAATTCCGACAGCTTTTTCTCCATCATGAACAAATTTTGAATGCAAAAATGTATTTATTTCGTTAACATCTGCAGATGATTTAATAGTTTTTGAAATTAATACATCTTTATTTTCAAATAGAAATACGGTATTATTATAACGAACATAATAATCTGGTTCTCCATCTGCTTCGGTTTCTTGTGTTGTTTTTTTTATAAAATATTTTTTTTCAAAAATATCATCTAAAATATTTTTCATAAGAAAGTTTTCAGAAAAATATTTGTTGAAGAAACCGAAGAAGTCTCCATATTTTTTTCTCAGAGGCGTAATTTTATTATAAATATCTTTAAGTTTGAATTTAGTACTTCTATAAAATTTGTCTACTGCAAAAAAATAATTTACTACTGAGAATAAATTGTCATCTAGAAAATATATTGGATTATTTTTTAAAGAAGTAAAATCTTCTTCTAATTTTATACTTTCAGAAGTCATCGATTTAAGGAAATCTGAAGAAGTATGGTCTTTAATTTTAAAAATATAATTTTTAGACATTTTTGAATTCAACAATTGTCCAAATAAATATTTCATTTGCTGAATAAATTCTTTCTCGTCTTTTGAATTGAAACTTTTTAAGAATTGATTTTTTAATTCTTCAAATTCAAGTTTGCTATTTAAGAATTTAAAGAGTTCCTCTACTTTATGAATAGTAGAGTAGACTAGCTTAAGGAATTCAAAATCATCATTTTCAAATATTGCTAAATCAGATTCAGGAAATTTGAAGACCAAATTAAAATCTACCAATATCTCAAAATTGTCAGTGTTTAAATTATCTAATTTTTGAATGCCATTGAGATTGGTATTTATTATGAGAAAGGCTTTAAATAGGTTTAATTCATCTTGATCGATAGAAGTATATTCATTGTTTAAAACATCTTTGTTTGATAAAATGTATTCTGCCAATTTTAGACTTGCATATTTAGATATTACTACAGGTTTATCAATAATTTTGTTTTTTCGTGAATATTCTATAACTCGATTGATTATGTCTTTTTGTAAAATTGGATTAGAAAAAAAATTATCGAAATTTGTTGAAGGATTGGTACTGCAGAAACCAATACTTTTTAAAAGTGTCTCTTGCGAAACTTTGTTTAGATAAAATAATATTTCTTTCTGTTCCTCTTCTGGAAAAACATCATTAAATTCTAATCGTTGAATGACTTTCATTGAAAATTTTGTTATAAAAATATGAAACTTTCATCTATTTATAAATAGCATACACAAGAGAGTATTTCATGACTGCATATTTTGGCTCATTTCTTTTGGAGCATGTTTAAATATAAAAAATACAGACCATATATAAAACTGTTTTCTACGATATAGAAAGGTTATGATGCTAATGCCAAAGGAATAGGATTCATTATAAATATTTTGAAAACAGCGTATGGGTAGAAAGAACTGCCTCAAACTTTTCACGACCTGTTAGTCCCAGATTAGAGTTTCGGTTTGGATTTTCAGGGTTGTAAAGCTGAAAATCAAAAAACGTTAATTTTTTTCCAAGAAAAGTTATTTGGGCTTCGTCTTCATTTTTGATTTTCAGGGTTTTTACGGCTGTGCTGACTAAAGCTTTGATTTCTTCTGTGCTATATTTCATTTTTAAGCTTTCTTCAAGAATATCTAATGCTTTTGAATTGCTTGCCAATCCGTCATCAAAAAGATAAGGCAATAATTTGCTTATCGCTTTTTCGGGTTTGTTTTGTGCTAAAAAGAGTTTTGCATACGATGTGGCAATATAGATATCGTCAGCTCTCATTTCATTTCCACAAAAATGTAAGTATTTATATTTCTTGTCAAATAGATAGATGTAGTCGGAAGCTTTTTTATATTCTTTTTTTTCGAAATAGATTTCGGCTAATTCTTTTGCACTCCTGTTTTTATAAAGAGCATATTGTTCTATGATTCCACCATAAGATTCTTTTTCATTGTAATCAGAATTTAAAATTTCCGAAAATATTAAAATAGCTTCATCATCTCGACCTAATTTTCGTAAAACAATTCCAATATTAAATTTTGCTCTCGGTTTTAGAAAAGAATCTGGATATTGGTTTAAAAATGAGGTGAAGCTTTCTATGGCTTTCTTATTTTCTTCTCGATAAGCATGGGTTACAGCTTTTTCAAAGCTGATTTCATCTTCAGCAGTTTTCATTTCTTGGGATATCGCAAAAAATGAAGAAAACAATGTGATTATGATTAAAAGCTTTTTCATACAATTAGCGTTTTTCAAATATAAAAAATCCTCAACTGTACGATTGAGGATTTTTATTTCTATATAATCTCCCAGCTACAAATTTTCTGCAACAAAATTCCGGGAGTATTCCTTTATGCTTTGCCTTACGGTTCTAAACTGTGCTGTAATTTCGTGGTCTGTTCCCACAGCTTTTGCCGGGTCAGGAAAATTGTGATGAAATTTTTTTGCTTTGGAGAGGAAGATTGGGCAACTTTCATTGGCATTGTCACAAACGGTGATTATAAAGTCAAAGTTGATGTGGCTGTATTCGTCGATATGGTTGGAAGTATGGGCAGAAATATCAATACCGTCTTCTTTCATGATGGCGATAGCGTTTGGGTTTACGCCATGGGTTTCGATTCCGGCACTATAAATTTCAGCTTTGTTGCCGGCAAAATACCTTAGGTAGCCTTCGGCCATCTGGCTTCGGCAACTGTTTCCTGTGCAGAGCACGAGTATTTTTTTTGTCATAAGTTTAAACTAATAGCCAGATGATGTTGATGATGCAGAATTTTGCGTCGAAAACAAAAATTAATTGCAACACTATTACTGACGTGGTGATGATTATGGGTTTTTTATATTTGATAAGCTTTTGTTTCATATTATTAACAGCAGCCCGAATTGGGTGAACAGCCTGAGCTGTTTGCACGCAGGTCAGATAAATTAAGCTTTTGTTTTTCTGATGGAATACCACAGGCATCCTGTGCCAGGCAGGCCGTAGTTTTGTTTTTCAATACAAATGTTTTTTGGTTAAACTCCAGGTCATATTTGCCAATGGTGGTGCTTTGGTATTCCACTTCAATTTCAAAATCTCCAATGCCTAGTTTTTCTTCCGAAAGTTTAATGATGGTAAGCAGTTTACCTGGTTTTAGCCGGTGTTCGTAATCGTCTGCATTCCAAAGTTGAAAGTTGACGACTTTTTCTGTTCGGATAGTACCGCCACAGTCGATAAAATTTTTAGTAATCATACCTACTTCGGTAACATGAAAATGTTCCGGTACAAATGTTCCGTCTTCTAATTGGAATTCTACATTTTCGAGAGTGGGAAGAATTTGTTTTACTTCTGATAGTTTCATAGTTTTATTTATTTGTTTAATGCAATATTGCGATATAGGTTAACAAAAAAATGCCTAACAGCATTTTGCCTTTGTGACTGTTTGCACAATTTGAGAAAAGTAGGTGTTTAGAATCTCAATTGTTTTTTCATCGATGCAATAGCAGATTGTGTTTCCTTCAATGCTTCCTTTGATGATTCCGGCATTTTTTAATTCTTTCAAATGTTGCGAAACCGTTGGTTGCGCCAAAGGAAGCTCATTGACAATGTCGCCACAAATGCATTCATTTACTTTTGCCAGATATTCAATAATGGCAATTCTTGCAGGGTGTCCCAATGCTTTGGCTATGGTAGCTATTTGATTTTGCTTGTCTGTAAAATGTTCTGTTTTAGTTGCTCCCATTTTTTATAATTTAATATTGCAATATTACGATAAATATTTTACGCATAAAATATTTTTTGCTGCATATTTTCCTTGTCTTTTTTTTTGATCGTTGTGCAAGTATATGAGAATAAAAGATTAGGATAAAGTGACTAAAGTAAAGGAACCAAAAAAGATATAAGAAATCTCAGCTAAAGTTACCTTTTAAACGATATAAAGCAAATACCCCAAAATTCCTCCGCCAATGACTACAAAGGCACTGTTGATTTTGCGGAATTTGAAGACAATAAGCGAACTGATTATCCCAATAACGATTGTTCTCCAGTCTGTGATACTGTCTTTTGCCATTTCATAGCAAACTGTAATGATGATGGCTACAGAGGCTACATTTACGGCATCTAAAAATACGGACAACAATTTTGAGCTGCGCATTTTTTTCATCAGCGGATGGAGCAAGGCCACAAAAATAAATGAGGGCATAAAAATAGCCAGAGTAGAAATAAGTGCACCTGACAGTCCGTTAATCTGATATCCTATAAAGGTAACCGAGGAAAAAACAGGTCCCGGTGTGAATTGTCCAACGGCAATGGCGTCTATAAGCTGTTGCCTGCTGAGCAGTCCGGTTGCGACCAGTTCTGCATCTAAAAAAGCAAATAATACATATCCGCTACCATAAAGTATAGCGCCAATCTTTAAAAAAATAAGAAAAAGATTGAGGTTTTTAGCAGACACAACTTCAGAATCTGAAATTTGCAACAAAGTGATAGGAATAAACAAACCCGCAGTTCGCTGTTGATTTATAAAGTGTATTGCCATTGCTAATATTCCGGCTCCGAACAATAAAAAAACTTCATTAATTCCGTATAAAGACAGCAATAGTACGCTAAAACCAATGGCCCACAACTGCAGGTTTTTTAAAGATTTTTTAGCCAACGGATAAATGGCAGCCAATATTACTGCTATTATGGCCGGTTTTATTCCGTATATGAATGGTTGTACTTCCGGAAGTTGGCCATATTGCTGATATAGCCATGCAAAAAATAAAGTGATACTAACGGCAGGGAGTATAAAGCATAGTCCCGCTATTAATAAACCTTTCCAACCAGCCCTGTCTTGTCCCATATGAATTGCCATTTCGGTACTGTTAGGTCCGGGAATCAGATTTGTAGCGCCTATCAGATCAAGAAAATGCTGTTCAGACATCCATTGCCTTTTGGTTACTACTTCCTGTTGCATCATAGCAATATGAGCTGCAGGACCACCAAAGGCCGTAAATCCTAATTTTAGAAAAACTTGTGTAAGTTCTTTTAGGCGATGCTCTTTTTTCACGTTTTTGGTTTATTAATTGGGTACTGATACAAATAATAATATCGTTTTAAATTATCAAATAAACCCCAATTGCTTCATAATGCTCGTTCTGTCATAGGCCTGTGTATGTCCTGCAATTTTTCCATCTTTAATGTGATAAAACGTCATGCCTTGTGCTTCTATCTTTCTGTTCGTTGCCGGCCATTCGCCTATTTGGCCGGTATTTGTTCCGGTCATAATCCAGGTGATGGCGACAATATTACCGTCTGATATGGCCGTCCTGATGTCGAAATGAATATCAGGAAATGGACCAAAGGTATGATGCAGTCGTGTTGCAAATTCGTCATGGTTCAACGTTTTACCTTCCCACGGGTCTGCATTGTCGAGATGAATGGTATATTCCGGAGCCAGATATTTGGGAATGTCTTCCAATTTTTTTTCATTCCAGATACGTTGCATGAATTCCCGTATCAATGTTTCGTTTGCCATTCTTATTGTCTGTTTTTATCGCTGTATCTGAGCAATTAATAATTTAAAAATTTATCAAATATAGCCTGCTTACGAATCTTGCCAAAATATTTTTACGAGAATTAAAATGTTGCTATCTTGCCGCGCATTTTTAACAAACTAACTAAAAAAACGAACTAATGAAAACTAAAATTACAGCCTTTGCAACGCTGTTTCTATTTGTCCTTTTGATGGGATGTTCCGGCGGAGATGATGGTGGTTCAAATTGCGGAAAAGTAGAATCGGTTACTTTTTCTACTACCCCGGTTGCGGTAACGCTTTACTTTACTGGCGGTACTAATGCCAATTCTTTTAAGGTAGAATATGGTCCTACCGGATTCAGACAAGGAACAGGGACATCTGTAGTAACTTCAAATACCCAGATCGAAGTTACCGGACTGGTTCCTTCTACAACTTATGATTTTTATATTACCGGAATTTGTAGCGACACAGAAAACAGCACCCCTTATAAGCTTTCAAGTGTTACAACACAAGCCAGTCAATGTACAGGAACTACCTCAGTACAGTTTGGTCAATTATATCCGAATGAGATTGACCTTCAATTTACCTATTCAGGCGGATATGCAGAATATTACGAAGTGGAATATGGACCGGTAGGATTTACTTTAGGAACCGGAACCAAAGCAACTACTTCTTTCGGAACCTCTTCAAAAACTCTAACAGGAATTCAGGCTTCAACAACCTACGATTTTTATGTACGTTCTTATTGTGCATCGGGTGAAAAGACTCCTTTTGTCAAATTCAGCTATACAACAATGAATGGATGTCCGAAACCTACTAATTTGTCAAGTTGGATTGTTTCAGGAAGTTGTAATAGTGGTACCGCAACCAGAGCTTTTTCATGGAGCTATTTAGCTGGTACGCCACAAAGTTATACGATTTCTATCGTTCAGGGAGCTACTGATAATCCTGCCGAAGGAAATACTTTTGTTACTTCTACAACTGGTATATCTATTTCAAATATGTTCTGTAATTGGAGGGCTTTTTATGTAAGAGCCAATTGTACAGGCAATGACAGCAGTGAATGGGCTGGTCCGTATTTCTTTTAAGAAAATTTTAAAAAAAATAATAAATAAAAAAGCGGGTTTCTTTTTAAAAGAAGCCCGCTTTTTTATTTATGCAAAACTTGCGTATTATTTTTTAGGAATAAACATTTCCGGATTATTCATAACCATCCATATCGCCATACCAAAAATGATCATCATGTAAATTACAATTCCTATTCCTAAGGCTAATAGTACTTTAAGAATAATATCACCGATGCTTTTTTGTGTATAATATTCCTTATAAAACCATACCATAATAAACGGATAAGCAAGGAACGTTGAGAGTGAGGTGAAAGTCACAAACATAGTAGGCGTATCCTTCAACAGGTATAAGATTGGAAAGAAAACAACAATGGAAAGGATAGTATAGTAAACCAAAGTATAGGTGTTCATAATTACATGTTCGTAATAATTCTCTCCCCATTTTTTGAATACCAGTGCTGTTACAATCGAAGCCAACGGAATTAATAGTAACATGATTATTGAGCTATAGGATGACAATATAGACATTGCATCATGCATTCCCAGCATAGGTAATTTCTGTTCTCCATAGATTTGTTGCATGTACTTTTCCATTATTGCATCTGTCTTGATGACTTTAAAGGAAAGGAAGGCAGAAATACCGCTCAATACAAAGGCCAGTAGAATAGGTTTGTAATGGTTAACCCTATCGCCATCGATAAATTTTTTTGCAGTTTTTCCAGGGTTTCTGGCAACATTTTTTAAGGAATAGAAAAAACCCTTATTGGTATGTACGGCCAGATATTGCACTTCATCAATCAGGTATTTACGGTCAATCCTTTTGTATTTTTTTTGTCCGCAGTTGCTGCAAAAATTTTCAGTTATAGGACGGCTGCAGTTCAGGCAATTGTTTTCCATTTTTATAAAATATGTTGGAAGTTATTATTTGGAGTTTCGCGATTTGATTTCTGTATTAAGTTGGCCAAAGCGAATATAATTTGGAAGCATCGTTAGCATACAACCCGGAATAATGGCAATAAGTGCAAAATTCTTACTCTTGATAGCCACGAAAAAAAGTCCGGCACATGCTATAAGCATTACGATACTGAATGCAATCAAGACACTTTTTAGTGTATTTTTTTGTTTGTGCAGCTCTTCCAGGGTTAATTCAGAGAGTTTGTTGGTTTTCATAAGATTGGAATGTTGTTTTTGCATTATGTTAAAAACATGCCAAATATAATAAATCCCCAATTGCAATTGCTAGTGGGGATTATTATTTCTAAATTAAATGGATTAGTATCGATAGCAATTATATCGTTCGACAAATATGCCAAAAAGAAAAAGACTACCTTTTTTGGTAGTCTTTTTCTATATTTATTTATTAATGCCCATTGAAACAGTATGTCATGTAGCGATTCACAAAATACGATCAAGAGTTTTTATTGTTTATTTAAAACATTATTTCCCATATTTCTGTTCGTATTGAGCAGGGGTCAAATACTTAGTGTCAGAAATTTTATTTACTTTATTTGAAGCAAATAAAGTTGTCAAAACCAATACTATTCCAGAAACGAATAGCAATAAACTTTTTTTAGTAATTAGATTTTTCATGGCTTATAAATTTTAGATGTTTATAGTTATAAAAATAAAAAAAAATATTTTAATTTAAAATAAATAGGATTACCTACTTAATACTGGAATAACTTATTAGTTTCTGTAATTAAATCCTTCATCAATTCATCAGCCTTATGATATTTTAAGGTTGCAGTGTTTTGTCCAGACCAAAAGTTGATCATGTCTGTTCTTCCTTGTGCCAGAGCAGCTATTCTTAAAGGCGCTATCAATTTGGTTTGTAAAGGAAAAGGTAATACTTCAGTTTCAAATTTTACTTCCTCCGCTATTTTGTTGGCAACCATTCTGCCCATTCTTCCTGTGAGTGATTTTGAAAGAACCGTATGTTTTGGACTGCCGGAAAGCAATACTTCTTTATGTAGAGGAGTGGCACCTGATTCGTCAGTAACCATAAAAGCTGTACCTAATTGAACGGCATCTGCTCCCAGCATCAGTGCCGCAGCAATGCCTTTGGCATCTGTAATTCCTCCGGCAGCAATGATTGGTGTAGTTGTTTTTGCTTTTAGTTGCTGAATAAGTGTAAAGAGTCCGGTCTGAGAATCCTGAGCCGGTCTAAGAAAAGATGGACGATGGCCTCCGGCCTCAAATCCGGAAGCTACAATGGCATCAACTCTGGCTTCTTCTAATGCCAATGCTTCATCGAGTGTTGTTGCTGCACCTATTGTTTTGATGCCCAGCCTGCGTGCTTCTGCAAGAATTTCTTGGGAAGGTATGCCAAATATAAAACTAAACACAGCCGGGCGAATTTCAAACAAAACTTCTACCTGTTTTTCAAATTTGGAAGGAATGTCTGTTGATAATTCCGGCAATGGAATATTCAATTCGTCAAAGTAAGGCTTAAATAGTGCCTTTACCTTGTCTAAAGATTCTTTTGGATAATCAGCCAGACTTTTATCTACATCAGATACCCATAAATTAATATTATAAGGCTTATCGGTTTTTGTTTTTATGGCTTTTCCAGCTTCTCTAATCTCTTCAGGAGATAGAGTATAGGCTCCAAAGCTCCCTAATCCGCCTGCATTGGAAACGGTGGCAAGAAGTTCTGCAGTCGAAAAACCACCACCCATAGGACCTTGCAATATCGGGTATTGGATGCCTAGTAATTCTGTTATTTTGGTTTTATTCCACATGATTTATTCCTTTACGTGTGTCAATAGTTTGTTAACGATAACCCATTTTCCGTCAATCAAAGACAGGCTGAGCAGGTCGTAATAATTGTATTCAAAAATAGGAACGTGGGTTTTCGCAACGGCAATAGTGTTGATGACTTCTATGGATATTATTTCCATACCAAATTTGGCTCCCAATTCATTCGGACTTTTGCGGTTTTTTACACCTTCTAAATACTGTTCCAGTGTTTTAAAATAGGGTTCGCCATTTATATCGCCCGATAAAAATGCCATCGGGTGGAAAACACTTCGGAGTAAATTGATGTCACCTACAAAAATACCATTAAAATAATCTTCCAGTACGAAAGTTATCAGTTTTCTGCCTTCGTTTATATTTCTCATCTTTTCTATTTTTAGTGATTAAGCGATGCGATGTCCGGCTACATGACCGCCATCCAGATTGATGATTTCTCCGGTTACAAAATTACTTTCAGCAAGATATAAGGCAAGTTCTGCTACGTCTTGTGTTTCGCCAATACGGTTGAGCAGATGTAATCCTGCCAGATGATCAGCATCAGCAACTCCTATTTTTGATTGCAATGGACTTCGTATTATCCCTGGCGCTATAGTATTGACACGAATATTATTTCTTCCAAATTCAGCAGCAAGCTGTTTCGTAAGTGCATGAATGCCACCTTTGCTTGAAATGGGGGCGGTTGCCGGAAAACCGTCAATGGCATGGTCAACCAATACGGTACCGATGTTAATAATAGCTCCTCCGTTTTGAGTAAGCATTTGCCTGATGGCGGCCTGACTTGTGAAAAAAGTTCCTTTCAGGTTGATGTCTAAAAAACGGTCTAAATCTTTTTCTTCCACTTCCAGGAAAGGTTTGGGTTGGAAAACTCCGGCATTATTTATCAAAACATCTGCACTTCCAAAGTGTTTGATCGCTGTTTCGATAAGTTGTTTTCCTACCGATATGTCGCTTATATCTCCGGCTACCGAAACGAGATGCTCTTCGTGTCCCAACTCTTTTTGGGCGTTTTTAAGATTGTCTGCATTAGCAGAATTGATTACTACATTATATCCTTTTTCTAAAAATAGTTTTGCAATAGATTTTCCGATTCCGGTTGATGCTCCTGTTATTATTGCTGTTTTTGTTTTCATTGTTGTTAATTTTTAAGAATTGCTTTTTTGTGCCGTAATGCTTTTTTCGCGCAGAACCGAAACCTGTTCTCCGGCAAAGCCCCAATTGTCAAGTTCTATTTCCTGTAGGACTATATGAGTAAGATTGGGGTCTTTGTCTAATATATCGCTAATGAGATTTGTCACTCCGGCAATCAATTGCTGTTTCTTTTCTCGTGTAACGCCTTCGCGGGTTACTTCAATTTTTACATAGGGCATGGTCTTGTACTTTAAATAATTATTAATTTATAGTACAAAGGAAAGGAGGAATTTTAGGAGGGATGAGTGACATAGGTCACATTCCGTAGCAGGCTATTTTGAAGAATTGTACAACCTGCTCAGGGTTTCTCTTGAAACACCCAGATAGGCCGCAATCAGATGCTTCGGAACCATATTGTAGAGGGCAGGGTAGAGTGCCAGTAGTTCCTCATATCGGGTTTTGGCATCATTATTCATGAAAGAAAGGAGCCTTTTTTGTGCCGCAACATAGCCTTTGTTAGTCCGCCATCTGAAAAAATATTCGGCCTGGTGCAATTCACGGCATATTTTCTCTCGGGCTTCATTAGTAATCGAAAGGACTTCTGCATCTGAAATACAGTCAATAGTGATGGTGGCCTTAGATTTGTTGTATAAGGCGGCGTAGTCTGATGTCCACCAGGTAGGCATGGTAAACTGAAGGATATGCATTTTAATATTGTCGTTCATAAAAAATGCTTTCAGACAACCGGAAAGGACAAAGTATTCTTTTTCGACACCATCACCTTCGCTGATAACAACCTCACCTTTTTTAAAAGATTCGGCTTTGAAATGTGAAAAGAAATGTTCAAACTCCTCTTCTGATAAGTAAGCGGTTTTTGAAATATGCTGTTTTAAGATTTCCTTGCCTTCCATTTAAAATGTTTATTATGGCTATGACCTTTGTTTTTTTAATTGCTATACTATTGTTCTTTTATTGTATCCAATAAATCATCCAATTGGCTGAAACGGCTTTCCCAGATTTTTTTGAACTGCTCGAGCCATTTGTCTATTTCTTTCATCTTGTCGATTTCAAGTTGGTAATAAATTTCCCTACCCTGATGTTCTTGCTTTACCAATTCGCATTCGGCCAGTATTTTCAGATGTTTTGAGACGGCCTGACGTGTAGTGTCAAAATGTTCTGCCAGGGCATTAGGTGTCATGGGCTGTAAAGCTATCATGGCGATAATGGCTCGTCTTGTAGGGTCAGCAATAGCCTGGAAAATATCTCTTCTCATTATTGTCTTATTTGATAATCAGTAGAAGCAACTAATTGGTTGCAAATTTAAATGCAACTTTTCGGTTTCGCAAATGTTTTGTCTTTTATTTTAAAGAAATAATTGCGGTTAGCGGGTCAATACTTGAGCAAGAGCAATAATATGTTCGTCAGATTTAAAAAAATAACACACTCTGTCTCTCCGGTTTTTGTTTTCAATGGATTGCTTTGTTGGTCACTCGCCTATAGAATGATTTCTATCAGCCGGATTGTTTCATGGTTTAATTATTATAATGAAACTATGACTTAAAAAACTCGCCAAAATGCCATAATATGCCCGATGGGTCATGAAGAAAACATTCTCTACCCCAATCGTGATTGCGGATAGGAACGAGTCTTGCATTTTTGTATTTAGAGGTAAGGTCTAAGGACAAAAGATTGTCCCAGCAGGCTTGAACATCTTCTACTTCCAAAAAAATCATGGTGTTGTCTACCCAATCTTTGACATATGCATCCTGCAAATAAAATCCCAAACCTTCCTGTGTTTTGAAGAAAGACATATTTGGAAAAAGTACGACTTCTTCAAATCCTAAGTCTCTGTAAAAGCTACGGGATATTTCAAAGTTTTGGGCCCCGATAAAAGGACGAATTGAAGTAGTTTTAATTTTCATGACTTTCTTTTTCTATAAATTTAGTAAAATTCTTTGCATTTGTAAGAAGAAGGTAACCAATTATGATTTTTATAAAATGATAAATAAGCCAACCGGTTTGAGGATAATCTTTCAAAAGCTCTTTCTGTTGCAAAAAGGTAATGAGGTCTGAACAAAATCCAGGCAGGCTTTCTATCAATATTAGTGCGCCTATTATAATTATTGCAATGGTTAACACCGTGGTGCTTTTGATTGAAATATCTATTCTTTCTTCTTTGAAATTATCCTTGAGTTTTAGCTTTTCGATAATCCAGTCTGTTTTAAAAAGGAATAACCGTATAATAATTACCAAAATAATGATGGTTGCAAAAGATATTACTAATAGTAATGGCAAGCTTTGAAAATCAATACTTCCATTGACAGAAGAAATCATTGAAAAAAATTGAGGGATTACAGAAATACAGCTAAATAATAACCATAATCCAATAATCTTAAGGAGCAATTTCCAAAACGTGTCGATTAGCATACTTTTATTTTTTAAGTTAAGATTGTTTATTTTGAAAACCTTTCCAAACCTTCTGATAAAGAAGAGAGAAAATAAATCTGTCCCATTTTATTACTTTCAAAAATAAAATCTTTCAGGCTTTTACTCTCATATTTGCTGAAATCTCCCACAATGACAAGACGGACACGATAGGTTGAAAATTTTTGGAGTATTTCGCCCGCAATTCCTGTTTTCAGGTCAAAAAAAGCCGAAGTGATGTTTTTCTCATAGATTATGATTTTGTCAAAACCCTGATAATACAAATTGCCAAGCAAATCCAGTCCGTCATCTGAGGTTTTGATTATTTCACCATCTGAAATTATTTCGGCTATGTGGGTGTCTTTTAAGGTATGCGTTTTTATTTTCATAATCATGAGGATGTTTTCCAAATATAAAAAAATCCCTGACTGAAATTTACATTCGGAGATTTTTATCTTCTATAAACCTAAAATCAAAAATCTCAAATCAAAAATTATTAACTCAAAGCCTTTACAAGCCCATAACTATCCTCCAACAAACGATAGCGAATAATTAAGCCATTCTCAATCGTGAAATGTATAGAAAATAAACTTTCATATGTTTTTCCGGTTTTGGTCATTCGGGAAGAAAATTCACCTGTTACTACGGCATGATTATCTTCTGCCAAAATGTGGTCGATTTTAGCACCTAAAGGTTCTGTGTTAGCCCATAATAATTCAAAAAAGGCTTTAACTTCTTTTTTAGTGCTTTTCTTTCCGAGCCAGGGAGCCACTTCTTCATTTCCCGGCACCAACCAGTCTACATTTTCAGGAAAGAAAGTCAATAGTTTTTCTAAATCTCTTTGGGCAAGCGCTCCAAGATAATTTTGAATTGTGTGTAATGTTTCTTGTTTAGTGGTAGAATCCATAATAGTAGATAGCAATTTTATATCCATCAAATATAAAAAATCCCCGACTGCAATTTGCAATCGGGGATTTATATTCTAAAGTCTAAGTTTTTAGTCTAAGGTCAAAAGTCTAAAGTCGAAAGTCTCAAATCTGAAATCTAAAACCTCAAATCTAAAATTTACTCATTCACTATAACCCATTCTCCGGAAGCCAAAAGACTTTCTGCCTTTTTGTATTTCATAGTTTCGGTTTTGCCGCTCATGACATGCTTCACGGTAACATTGTCGTTACGGTTGATTTTTGGCATATCACGTACGATAGTTTCCGTCACCTGAGGTTTCTGTGTTTGTCCGGCTTCACGGTTTGCAGCAGCAGCTTCGTCAGTATTTGGAATCTCGTCTTTTGAAGTCTTGTAGTTTTCTTTTGGACGGGCAACTTCTCTTGCTTCGTGGATTTCAGGATTGTTCTGTTGTGGCAGGTCTCCTTTGAATAAGAAAGAGATTACTTCTTTATTGACATTGTCAATCATGTTTTTGAATAGGTTGAAAGCTTCGAACTTGTAAATCAATAAAGGGTCTTTTTGTTCGTGTACTGCTAACTGAACAGACTGTTTCAATTCGTCCATTTTGCGCAGGTGCTTTTTCCAGGCTTCATCAACAATTGCAAGCGTGATGTTTTTCTCGAAATCGCTTATCAATTGAGCTCCTTCCGTTTCGTATGCCTTTTTAAGGTCGGTTACGACATTAAGGGTCTTGATTCCGTCAGTAAACGGAACTACGATTCTTTCAAACTGGTTGCTTTCGTTTTCAAAAACATTCTTGATGATAGGGTAAGCTTCTCTTGCGCTTCTTGCGGTTTTTTCATTATAGAATTCCAAAGCCGACTTGTATACTTTTCCTGTCAGTTCCTGAGCTGAAATTTTTGCGAAATCAGCTTCGTTTACCGGAGAGGTAATAGAGAAATAGCGAATCAATTCAAACTCGAAGTTTTTGAAATCATTGGACGCTTTGTTGGCTTCAACAATCACTTCGCAAGTGTCATACATCATGTTGGCAATATCCACTTTCAGACGCTCTCCGTGCAAAGCATGGCGACGACGCTTGTAAACTACTTCACGTTGGGCGTTCATAACGTCATCATATTCCAAAAGACGCTTACGTACACCAAAGTTGTTTTCTTCTACTTTTTTCTGTGCTCTTTCGATAGACTTTGTCATCATAGAGTGTTGGATTACTTCGCCTTCTTTTAAACCAAGTCTGTCCATAACTTTAGCAACTCTTTCTGAACCGAATAAACGCATCAGGTTATCTTCAAGAGAAACATAGAATTGTGAGCTACCCACATCTCCCTGACGTCCGGCACGACCTCTCAACTGACGGTCAACACGACGCGAATCGTGACGCTCCGTACCAACAATGGCTAAACCACCGGCAGCTTTTACTTCTGGAGAAAGCTTGATATCCGTTCCACGACCTGCCATGTTGGTAGCAATGGTTACAACTCCGGCTTTACCGGCTTCTTCAACGATTTGCGCTTCCTGCTTGTGCATTTTAGCGTTAAGTACGTTGTGAGGAATGTTTCTCATCTTGAGCATACGGCTCAATAATTCTGATATTTCAACAGAAGTAGTACCAATCAATACCGGTCTTCCGGCAGCAGAAAGCTGGGTAACATCTTCAATTACCGCATTGAATTTTTCACGGGTACTTCTGTAAATTAAATCTTCTTTGTCTTTTCTGGCGATTGGCTTGTTGGTTGGGATTTCAACAACATCCAATTTGTAGATTTCCCATAATTCGCCTGCTTCCGTAACTGCCGTACCGGTCATACCTGCCAGTTTACTGTACATTCTGAAATAGTTCTGTAATGTAATGGTAGCAAATGTTTGGGTAGCCGCTTCGATTTTTACGTTTTCTTTTGCTTCGATTGCCTGGTGCAATCCGTCAGAATAACGACGTCCGTCCATAATACGTCCGGTCTGTTCGTCAACAATCAATACTTTGTTGTCGATGATAACATATTCTGTATCTTTTTCAAAAAGGGTATAAGCTTTCAAAAGCTGCGTTAAAGTGTGAATACGCTCGCTTTTTACGCTGAAATCCTGAAAAAGTTTTTCTTTTTCTTCGGCTTCAGCATCTTTGTCAAGATTCATTTTTTCGATTCTTGCAATTTCAGTTCCGATGTCAGGCAGAATAAAGAAATCATTGTCAGTGTCTCCGGAAAGGAATTTGATTCCATTATCTGTCAATTCAACCTGATTGTTTTTTTCTTCAATCACAAAATACAAGGCTTCATCAATCTTGTGCATTTCGCGGTTGTTATCCTGCATGTAGTGGTTTTCAGTTTTTTGAAGCAGTTGTTTTACCCCTTCTTCACTCAAAAACTTGATTAAAGCTTTATTTTTTGGTAAGCTTCGGTAAGCTCTTAGTAATAAAAATCCGGCTTCTTTAGTATTGCCTTCTTTTAATTGTTTTTTAGATTCTGCTAAAAAACCGTTTGCTAACTGTCTTTGTAAGTTTACCAGATTTTCAACTTTTGGCTTTAGCTCGTTGAACTCGTGACGGTCACCTTGGGGAACCGGACCTGAAATAATCAACGGAGTTCTGGCATCATCTACCAAAACCGAATCGACCTCATCGACAATTGCGTAATTATGTTTTCTCTGTACCAGTTCTTCCGGAGTATGAGCCATATTGTCTCTCAAATAATCGAAACCAAATTCGTTATTTGTTCCATAAGTAATATCAGCATTATAGGCCTTTCTTCTTCCTTCAGAGTTTGGCTGGTAGTTATCAATACATTCTACCGTAAGTCCGTGGAATTCGAAAAGAGGCGCTTTCCATGCGCTATCACGTTTTGCAAGGTAGTCGTTCACGGTTACAAGGTGAACACCATTTCCTGTAAGTGCATTCAGGTATAACGGAAGCGTAGCAACCAATGTTTTACCTTCACCCGTTTGCATTTCGGCAATCTTACCCTGGTGAAGTACGGCTCCTCCAATTAATTGAACGTCGTAGTGAATCATGTCCCAGGTAATTTCTTTTCCTGCGGCATTCCAGCTATTAGCCCATATTGCATTATCGCCTTCGATAGTGATATAGCTTTTCGTAGCAGAAAGTTCCAGATCTTTTGGTGTTGCCTTTACTGTTACATGCGTATTCTCTTTAAATCTTCTGGCTGTTTCTTTTACAACGGCAAAAGCTTCAGGAAGGATTTCCATCAAGGTCTTTTCGGAAATATCGTAAGCTTCTTTTTCCAAAGTATCGATTGAAGCATAGATGTCTTCTCTGGCATCAATGTCCTGTGTTTTCTCTACTTCGAGTTTGTAAGAGGCAATTTTTGCATCTTTCTCAGCTCGTGCTTCCTTAATTCTCTCCTTGAAGTAAATAGTTTTTGCTCTTAATTCGTCGTGCGAAAGAGCAGCTAATGTTTCTTCGTGTGCTTTTATCTTCGCGATAATCGGCATGATGGCTTTTACATCCTTTTCCGATTTATCACCTACAAAAGCTTTTAATATGCTGTTGATGAAACTCATGGGTTGTTATATTTCTATTTATAAAATGTTGCAAATTTAAGCAAAAAAAAAGCCTCTATTGAGACTTTTTCATTGTGTTTATTATTTTTAATACTCATCCTCGTTCCAAAGATAATCTTCGTCAGTTGGATAGTCAGGCCATATCTCTTCCATTGATTCGTAGATTTCACCTTCGTCTTCTATGGACTGAAGGTTTTCAACTACTTCTAAGGGTGCTCCAGCTCTAATAGCATAGTCGATAAGTTCGTCTTTGGTTGCAGGCCACGGCGCATCACTTAAATAGGATGCCAATTCTAATGTCCAATACATCTGATATCGATTTAATAGTTTTATGCAAAAATAATTTTTTTACTGAAATAGTCAAGTAAAATTGTATTTATTTTAAAAAAGTCAAGAACGTTTTTTCTGGCTTCCAGACCGGATTATGCGGTTTCGGATTTTTATCCTGTTTTTTAACCGCTATTGCCTTCTGACGTTTCGATTCAGCTCGTTTGGATTACTGCTTTTCAGGAATCCATTTTACCTCATCGGCCTTAAGGTCGTAGGACAACTTTCGTGCCAGTACAAAAAGGTAGTCAGAAAGTCGGTTTAAGTACTTAATTACAAGTTCATCTGTAGGTTCCTGCTCGTTTAAATGGACTGAAAGTCGTTCTGCACGACGGCAAACACAGCGTGCAATGTGACAATATGACACGGTTGTATGTCCGCCAGGCAGCACAAAGTGCGTCATGGGTGGCAGAGCGCTTTCCATGTCATCAATTTCATTTTCAAGCAATTCAATATCGGTCTCGGTTATTTTTGGAATATTTAACCTTGGTTTTCCGTTTTTTAGAATTTCTTTTTCAGGCGGTGTAGCCAAAATGGCACCAACAGTAAATAATCTGTCCTGAATCCGAATTAAAATATCTTTATAGTGGCTGTTTATTTCCTGATCACGTATCAGTCCGATGTAGGAATTAAGCTCATCGACAGTGCCATAACTTTCGATTCGGATATGGTGTTTAGGAACCCTGTCGCCACCAAAAAGGGCTGTAGTGCCCTTATCTCCGGTTTTTGTATATACTTTCATTGTTTTGCAATTTTTTAAATTTCTGTAAAGCACAGTCCAATAACCTGAACTGCAAATCATACTGCAGAAAAGTTATTTGTTTGGTTTGTCACTTTCTACAATGCCGTCGCGAAGTCGTATGATTCTGTGGGCATAGGCGGCAATATCTTCTTCGTGAGTAACCAGAATTACTGTGTTTCCATTGGCATGGATTTCATTGAAAAGATTCATGATTTCTACAGAAGTCTTACTGTCAAGATTTCCTGTCGGTTCATCCGCTAAGATAATAGATGGTCTGTTGACTAAGGCTCTTGCCACAGCAACACGCTGTCTTTGCCCTCCCGAAAGCTGATTCGGTTCATGGTCCATCCTGTCTTTTAATCCTACCTGATTTAAGACTTCTTCAGCCCTTGCAGAACGTTCCGATTTGGAGTATCCGGCATAAATCATAGGTAAGGCCACGTTATTAAGAGCAGTTGTTCGGGGCAGAAGGTTGAACGTTTGGAAAACAAATCCTATTTCCTTGTTACGGATTTCCGCCAGATTGTCATCACTCATCTGGCTTACATCTTTTCCGTTCAAAATATATTGCCCTGATGTTGGAGTGTCAAGACAGCCCAGAATATTCATTAAAGTAGATTTTCCGGAACCGGAAGGTCCCATTAACGCAACATATTCTCCTTTATTGATGTTAAGGTCAATTCCTTTTAAAACATGGATAATTTCATTTCCAAGTACAAAGTCTCTTTTTATATTGGTTATCTTGATTAATGACATAGCTTTAATTTGAGCCCTAAAAGTAATGAATTTTTGCAAAAGCGAATTCATTTTAAGATTTTAAGACGAAATTAATAATTCTGGCCTTTTGTATTAAATTAATCATAATATTTTAACTAAAAATGTGTAAATAATTTTTTATAACTAAATTTATGTAAACCAATTTTTAATTAAAACCACCAATTATGAAAAGGATTAATCTATTTTTAGGAAGTGCAATTATTGCAGTTGCTTTTGCCTCATGTAAAAGCGAAAATGAAAAGCAGGCTGAAAAAACAGTAGATGCTTATGAGAAATATGTAGATTCTGTAACCAATGTTGCTGTTGCCGATGCGAAAGCAAACTGGCAATCGATAGAGGTTTCTTATAACCAGAAAACAGCCGATGCGGAAGCTGCACTTGCAGAAATGAAAGACAAGGCAAATGCTGAAGCCAGACTTGAAAAGTCAAAAGCAAAATATGCCGGTTTAAAATCAAAATTAGAGGCTGAAGCACAAGCCGAAAAAGAAGCCCAGGCCGCAAATCCTGCCAACAGAAAACAGTTGTTGAGAGATGCTTATTTTGGAGCGGGAAAAATAGGCGAAGACATGGATTTTTCATGGGTAAACAAGGACAATATCTTGAGAGTGTATAATGATTTTTACAATGAGTTTGATAAAAATAAGGATACGTATTCAAGAGAAGATTTCGATGAAATAAAGGCAATGTATGAGGCTTTGGATGCTCATAAGAATAAAGTTGAAAAAGAAGGACTTTCTTCTAAAGACAATTTGAAAATTGCCGAGTTGAAATTCAAATTTGCTCCAAAATTCAAATGGGAAAGAATGGGGGCGAAAGCAGAAGAAAATAAAAAAGCAAAGGAATAATCACATTTAGATTGGTTTGAGTTAGGTATGGCTGTTCGTTTAGAACAGCCATTTTTATTTGTGATAGCTTTAACTGACGATTAACGGGTTGAAAATTAAATATTTGGTAAATTTATGTACTGTCTAACCAATAAATAATAGAAACCATGCCGAACAAAAGCCCAGGTCCGCAAATTAAAGATAAGGACCAATACGAAGCATTGCGTGACAAAGGTTATAGCAAAGAAAAGTCCGCCCGGATAGCAAACAGCAAAGGAGCCGAAAAAAGAGGAGGCCATGCTAAAAAATATGAAGACCAGTCAAAAAAAGAAATCTATGCCGAAGCTAAAAAAGTAGGAATCGAAGGCCGTTCAAAAATGACCAAAGGCGAACTGATTAAGGCGTTACGAACGAATTAAGGCAATAAGCCCCATAATTTACGCAAGCCCAGCACGCTGTTCAGGAAAAAAGAATTTGAGGTGCGAAGTATGAAATGTTCTTTCTCCTGTTCTCTTCTAAAAAAAACAAGACCCCATTGGAATGTGTCAATTGTGACAGTAACCTTTGGGTGTTTTTTTATGATTTCCCAGGCTTCTTCCATATCTGCCGACCAATGAATGTCATCAAAAATCCAGACAGTTTCGTTATGCGCAGTTGATAACAGTGAATCAAAATACTGCAATGTGGCTATTTTGGAATGATTTCCGTCAAAATAAATGAAGTCATAGGAGTCTGACTTTTCGTTTTGCAAATACGATTCAAATTTGCTGACAACAGAATCAATGCCCAAATCAAATTTATCAAATTGCTGTCGGGCAATTTTTGCGGTTTCAGGACATCCTTCTAAGCTTGTGATTTTTGCTTTCGGGTTTCCTAAAGCCAAAGCAGAAGTGGCCAGACCTAGCGAGGTGCCTATTTCCAAAATAGTTTTTGGCTCGAAATAGTTTACAATTCGAAACAAAAGTCGGGCATCTTTTCCGGAGATACCTGCGTTTTGAGCTATCTTGTTTATTGCCCGTATGTTGGATTTGAAAACCCTTGAACCGGCTCCGAAATCAGTAACTTCAATTGTATTTTTGTTTTGCAGTAACGATTCGCGATACTTTTTTAAAAGAGTATATTCTGTATATTCATTTTTATCGTAAAAGCATTTACGGAGCAAATCAAACACAAACGGTGAATGCACACCGTGGGAATTGTTTGAATTCCATAGAAATTTCAGATATGATTTCAGAAGATGCATGTTGTTTTAATTATTCTTCCATCTTGGCAGAAAGTTCAAACCAACGTTCTTCTTTCGCTTCGATTTTTAGAATGATGCCCTGAAGCTCATTGGCTTTTTTCTCAATATCGGCATCGGCAACCTTTCCATCAGAAAATAGCTGTTCGATTTTTGCTTTCTCAATTTCCAGATCCTTGATTTCGCGTTCAATTTTCTGATATTCTTTCTGCTCATTAAAAGAAAGACCGGAAGAAACATTTTGCTGTTTCCAATTGTTTTTTTCTTTAACGGTTTCTTCTTTAACGGGCTCAACGCTATCTTCATAAGCACGGAAATCAGAATAGTTGCCCGGGAAATTTTCAATAACGCCTTCGCCGCGGAAAACAAACAAATGGTCTACGATTTTATCCATAAAATAACGGTCGTGCGAAACAACCAGCAAACAACCCGGATAATCCAGAAGGAAACTTTCGAGTACGTTTAAAGTCACGATATCCAAATCATTGGTTGGCTCATCCAGAATTAAAAAGTTCGGATTCTGAATCAATACCGTACAAAGGTAAAGCCGTTTCAGCTCGCCACCGCTCAATTTTTCTACATAGTCGTATTGCTTTTTATTGTCAAAAAGGAAACGTTCGAGCAATTGTGAAGCCGAAATAATCTTGCCTTTTGTTAACGGAATATATTCGCCAAATTCCTTGATAACATCGATTACACGCTGGCCGGGTTTAGGGTTAATCCCACTTTGTGTGTAATATCCTATCTTAATTGTGTCTCCTACGACTACTTTTCCGGAATCTAAAGGAATAGTTCCGGTCAGTACATTCAGGAAAGATGATTTGCCTGTTCCGTTTTTACCAATAATCCCGATTCGTTCACCACGCTGGAAATCAAAGCTGAAATTGTCCAGAATAATTTTGTCTCCAAAATGTTTTGTGACCTTATGGAGCTCAATAATCTTACTTCCCATACGCTCCATGTTGATTTCAAGTTCAACCTGGTTTTCCTTACGGCGACTTTCAGCCTTTTGTTTGATAACATAAAAGTCATCCTGACGCGATTTGGATTTGGTAGTTCGGGCTTTGGGCTGCCTGCGCATCCATTCCAATTCTTTTTTGAAAAGGTTTTGCGCCTTGTCTATACTTGAGTTTTCTGAAGCAATCCGCTCTTCTTTCTTCGCCAGATAATAAGAATAATTGCCTTTATATTGGTATAGCTTTCCATTGTCAAGCTCTATGATTTCGTTGCATACGCGTTCCAGAAAAAAACGGTCGTGCGTCACCATAAACAAGGTAATGTTTTCTTTGGCAAAATAACTTTCCAGCCATTCAATCATTTCCAGGTCCAGATGGTTGGTGGGCTCGTCCAGAATCAGCAGGTCGGGACGGTTGATGAGGACGATAGCCAATGAAAGACGCTTTTTTTGTCCTCCGGAAAGATTTTTAACTTTCAGCTTAAAATTTTCCAGTTTTAGCTTAAACAATATCTGCTTAAACTGTGTTTCAAAATCCCATGCGTTGAATTGGTCCATGCGGTCAAAAGCTTTTTGGTAAGCTTCTTCATCTTCAGGATTCTCTAACGCTTTTTCATATTGGTGAATTACGTCCAAAACTTCATTGTCAGATGCGAAAATACTTTCTTCAATGGTCAGTTCGTCCTGAAGATTGTGGTCTTGTGAGAGGAAAGCCATCTTGATATCTTTTCGCATAATGACCTGTCCGGTATCCGGCTCGTCATCTCCATTGATAATTCTCATGATGGACGTCTTGCCTGTACCGTTTTTGGCGATAAAAGCAATTTTTTGGTCCTTATTGATTCCAAATGAAATGTCCTTGAAGAGTGTACGCTCTCCAAAAGATTTTGAGATATTTTCGACTGATAAGTAATTCACTGTAGAAATTTTTTGCAAAAGTAACTTTTTAAAACCAAAATAGAAGCGAAATTAATTTTCAAGCAAAGACGAAAAGAGAAAACAATTCGAAGTAAACGTTAGCTATTAATCTGCTTAATCATTTTAATCTGTGGCTAAAAAACGAAAGCTATGAATCGAAGAAAAACATATCTCTAAATTTGATACATTTATAGAGCAATGAGAAAACAGGGAACTATGGATATAGTAAACGAAATCGACAATTCTTATCTGAAACAGCCGGAGCCTTTTCGAAGCTGTCTGTTAGCTCTGAAAGATATTATACTTTCACAGGATACTGATATTACCAGTGTGTTGAAATATGGCATGCCTTTCTTTTGTTATAAAGGAAAAATGCTTTGCTATTTGTGGATACATAAAAAACAACAGCAGCCTTATATTGGTTTTATGGAAGGGAGATATTTGGATTATCCGGAACTGGTTGTCGAAAATCGTTCGCGGATTAAAATATTGCTATTCGAGCCCGATCAAGACCTGCCGGTTGAAAAGATTGAAAACATTTTGAAAGGAGCATTGGATTTATATAAATCGGGGAAAATAGCGTTAAAGAAGTAGTCGGGCCATTCAAGGTTGGAAAAACTTTTATTATATTCGTGAAACCTAAATATTTGGAAATGAAAAAAATATGGTTTTTGCTTTTTGTTTCGTTAAGCATGCAGGCTCAGAAAGGTTATCCTACTCCCAAAATAACAGACAATCATTTATTTTATATTCAGCATAGCAAAAACCACAATACGTTTGTTTATGAGGCTAATTTTGATGACAGCAAGTTTGATGATACTGAACCCATAAAAATCCACAGAGTAGCCTACACCAAAGGTGGCGTAAAAGAAGAACTTACCAAGATACAGCGAAAATTGGCTTATGGAGTAGATGTACGGAAGCTTAAAGAAAATCATTATGAATTCACTTTGGTTTCCTATCCGGACAAGAAGCTTTACTTGGAGCTGGGCCCAAAAGACAAACCGCAGGTAAAGACAGTTGTAAATGGTAAAAAGATGATACTGGTCAGGATGTATCTTTCCATGGAAGAATCAAAGAGCATAAAGCCAAAGGTTGAATATATTGATTTCTATGGTATCGACTCGGAAACCAAAAAAGAAATAAAAGAACGTTTTTTTATGAAATAAAAAGGGTAGTTAACAGCCTTTGGGAGTATCTTTCCATTGGAGCAATCTAAAAAACTGCTTATATTTGCTCAATGCAGTTATCCGTTATCATCCTTAACTACAATGTCCGTTATTTTCTTGAACAATGCCTGTTGAGCGTTCGTGAAGCCATTCGCGGACTCGATGCGGAAATTATTGTGGTAGATAATAATTCTCCGGACGATAGTTGCCGGATGGTAAAAGAGCGTTTTCCGGATGTAATTTTAATTGAGAATAAGGAAAATATCGGTTTCCCTAAAGGAAATAATATTGGCGTAGAAAAAGCCAAAGGGAAATATGTATGTATTCTGAATCCCGACACGGTAGTTGCGGAAGATACGTTTACTAAAATTTTGGCTTTTGCCCAAAGTCAGGCGAATTTAGGAATAATAGGATGCAGGCTGATTGACGGAACGGGTAATTTTTTGCCGGAATCCAAAAGAAGCATCCCAACTCCCTGGATTTCTTTTACGAAAATATTCGGGCTGTATAAACTGGCACCAACTTCCAATTGGCTGGGACGTTATTATGCAGGTCATTTGCAAGAGAACCAGACAGGCAAAACAGATGTTTTGGTAGGCGCTTTTATGGTTTTGGAAAGAGCACTTTATAATGAAGTGGGCGGATTTGATGAGAGGTATTTTATGTATGGAGAAGACATTGATTTTTCCTATACCGTGCTTAAAAATGGAAGGTCGAATTATTATTTTCCTGAAACCAGCATCATCCATTACAAAGGAGAAAGTACGGTAAAAGACGGAACTTATATGAAGCGATTCCAACAGGGAATGGAATTGTTTTATGAAAAGAATCTTAAAGCTTCGCCATTTTTTTCGTTGTTTATGAAATTGGGGACGCTTTTCTTTTCATTTATGAAGACGTTTCAGGGAAAGCCAAAACAAAAATCCAGGCCGGAAAGCTATATTTTTATTTCAGACAATTCTGCGGTCAAGGAAAAATTACAGAATAAGCTCAAAAAAAATATACAAATCCAGAAATTTGAAAACCAAAAAGCAGTATTTTCGCAAACGTTTTCGGGTCTGGATCCGGTAGAAATGATTTTAGATGCTGATTATCTCACGTTTAAAGAATGCATTTCGATTATGGAAATGTATAAAAACAAAAATCTGACATTTAAGATTCTGCCCCAAAGTTCCAACTTTATTATTGGAAGTAACAGCAATAATGAGCGGGGAGAGTTTATACTGTTTTAAAGAGTATAACAGGAAATTCCGGAGCTGTAGAATGTAAAAAGATGTGTTTAAAAAAAGTCTTGTAAAATTATATAATTCATGGTATAACCTGAAAATTATCACTAATTTTGCAAGCAGAAAATAAAAATTCACCATTAGGTTAACAATATGGCAAAATTTGAATTGAAACTTCCAAAAATGGGAGAAAGCGTTGCAGAAGCAACAATTACCAACTGGCTAAAAAAAGTAGGCGACCCAATCGAAGCTGACGAAGCGGTATTGGAAATTGCTACCGATAAAGTAGATTCAGAAGTGCCTTCTGAAGTCTCTGGAGTTTTGTCTGAAATTCTTTTTAACGTTGATGATGTTGTAAAAGTTGGTCAGACAATTGCTTATATTGAAGTTTCTGGAGGTGTTGCAGTAGAAGCACCAAAAGAAGAAGCCCCGGCGTCAGTAGCTGAAATTGAAAAAACAGTAGAAACTGCACAGCAAACCGTTGCTGCTCCGCAAGATTTTTCAGGTTCAGATAAATTCTTTTCTCCATTGGTAAAAAATATTGCCAAAGAAGAAGGAGTGACGGTTGCCGAGTTAGAATCAATTCAAGGCTCCGGAAAAGATGGAAGAGTAACCAAGGATGATATATTAGGCTATGTTGCCAATAGAAAAGAACCAAAAGCAGTAAGTCAGCAAGTTCCGGCCCAGGCTCCTGTGGCCCAGGTGTCAAGTCCGGCTCCAAAAGCAACAGCGGCAGTTCCTGTTTCTGTAAACGGAGGTGATGAAATCGTGGAAATGGACAGAATGCGAAAGCTGATTTCCGGCTATATGGTAGCATCTGTACAGACTTCGGCTCACGTACAGTCGTTCATTGAAGTAGATGTAACCAACATCGTAAAATGGAGAGACAAAGTGAAAAATGCGTTCGAGAAGAGAGAAGGCGAAAAACTGACTTTCACGCCAATTTTCATGGAAGCTGTTGCCAAAGCATTAAAAGATTTCCCTGGAATGAACATTTCTGTTGATGGGGAATTTATTATCAAGAGAAAAAATATCAATCTGGGTATGGCGGCAGCCCTGCCAAATGGAAACTTAATTGTTCCGGTAATCAAGAATGCAGACCAGCTAAACCTTGTTGGTATGGCAAAAGCAGTTAATGATTTAGGAAACAGAGCCAAAGCAGGCAAGTTGAAACCGGACGATACACAAGGCGGAACGTATACAGTAACTAACGTGGGTACTTTTGGTAGCGTTTTTGGAACGCCAATCATCAACCAGCCACAAGTGGGTATTCTGGCTTTGGGTGCTATCCGTAAAGTGCCGGCGGTAATTGAAACTCCTGAAGGTGATTTCATTGGAATCCGTCAAAAAATGTTCCTTTCTCACAGTTATGACCACCGTGTTGTTGACGGTGCTTTGGGAGGAAGCTTTGTAAAGCGTGTAGCAGATTATTTGGAAGCTTTTGATGTCAATAGAGATTTTTAATTGACTCATTTATATATAAAGAAACCTCTCGTTTGAGAGGTTTTTTTATGAAATAAAACCGGACCGATTCAAGGAGGTAATAAAAACCGCTATCTTTGCAGTCCATATAAAAATAAAAAGATGGAGCTTAAACTGACGAAACCAATCTGTTTTTTTGATCTTGAAACCACTGGAATCGATATCTGTAAAGACAGAATTGTAGAAATATCGATATTTAAAGTTTATCCTAACGGAAATAAAGAAAGCAGAACCTGGCTGGTAAATCCGGAAATGCCAATTCCGCCGCAAACAACAGCCGTTCATGGAATAACGAATGAAAAGGTAGCCAATGAGCCTGTTTTTAAAGAACTGGCGACTACCATTCATAACATGATAAAAGATTCTGATTTGGCAGGATTCAACTCTGACCGATTTGATATTCCTTTATTGGCTGAAGAATTATTGAGGGCCGGACACGATTTTGATATGAAAAATCGCGTGGCTGTTGATATCCAGACTATTTTCCATAAAAAAGAAGAAAGAACTTTAAGTGCTGCTTATAAATTTTATTGTGGACTAAGTCTTGAAAATGCACACTCAGCCGAGGCGGATACCCTTGCAACCTATGAAATTCTAAAGGCACAATTAGAACGATATGAAGACCTTCCAAAAGACATGAAGTCCCTTTCTGAATATACGACCAGAAAAAAATCGGTTGATTTTGCGGGATTCATTGCTCTGGATAAGGATAATGAAGAGATTTTTACGTTTGGAAAACACAAAGGTGCCAAAGTTGAAAAAGTTCTTGAGGCTGAACCCGGTTATTTCGGTTGGATACAAAATGCTGACTTCCCGTTGTATACTAAAAAAGTACTGACAGCAATCAAGCTAAGGAAACTGAATAATAAATTGAACTAACATTTAAATGCCGAAAACAATATAGGACTTATGAAAATAATCTGTGTTGGAAGAAATTACGCCAAGCATATAGAAGAATTGCAAAATGAAAGACCTGCAGAGCCGGTGATTTTTCTTAAACCGGATACCGCTATATTGCCAAAAAACTTTCCTTTTTTTATACCTGAATTTAGCAGTGATATCCATCATGAAGTCGAAATTCTTGTGAGAATAAATAGAGTTGGCAAATATATTGAGCCTAAATTTGCTCATAAATATTATGACGAAATTGGATTAGGGATTGATTTTACGGCTCGTGATGTTCAGTCTGCGCTTAAAGAAAAAGGGCTTCCCTGGGAAAAAGCAAAGGCATTTGATGGTTCGGCCGTGATTGGAGAATTTTTGCCAAAATCTCAATTCAATTCACTAGAAAATCTTACATTTGAATTGACCAATAACGGAAAACCAGCCCAAACCGGAAATACAAACCAAATGCTTTGGAAAATTGACGAATTGATTTCCTATGTTTCACAATACTTTACATTAAAAATAGGGGATATCATATTTACAGGTACTCCGGAAGGAGTCGCAAAAGTCAATCCGGACGATATTCTTGAAGGATATTTAGAAGGGCATAAATTATTTAGAATACAGGTAAAATAATGGCGATACACTATAATCTGGCAAAAGTCTACGAGATTTCAGATAACGACAGCGAATTCGTTCAGGATATCATAAATCTTTTTGTGACTGAAGTTCCGGCCGACCTGAAAAATGTAAAAAAAGGAATAAAAGAAAAAGACTATAAGCTGGCCTACGGATTTGCCCATAAGATTAAACCTACTCTGGACTTGTTGGGAATGACCGTAGCTTTTGAAGAAATTCTTCTTGTGGAAGACTGGACGAAACGTGAAGGGAAGAAAAAAGAAATCAAGGATACTTATAAAAGTATTGCCGACAAAGTCGAAAAAGCAGTAAAGGAAATCAAGAAAGACTTTAACTTGTAATCTGGCTGTAAGCTTCAAAAATCAAAATCTGTGAAAGCAACCGTAGTAACTATAGGAGATGAAATCCTTATTGGGCAAATCATCGATACCAATTCTGCTTTTATTGCAAAATCATTAGATAAAATAGGAATTGACATTCACGAAGTCATTTCTATCAGTGATAGCAGGGAACATATACTGGAAACGCTTAAGCGTCTTCAGAATCAGGTGGATTTGGTTATCCTGACCGGAGGTTTGGGGCCAACCAAAGACGATGTCACTAAAAAAACACTGTGTGAGTATTTTGAAGATCAATTAATTGTGGACGAAAAAGTTCTTGCTCATGTAACGGAACTGATAGAAGGTTTTTATAAACGTCCTATTTCACAGATGAATAAAGACCAGGCTCTTGTTCCGTCAAAAGCCGAAGTATTATTTAATAAGGTAGGGACAGCACCCGGAATGTGGCTTAAAAAAGAAAATACTGTTTTTGTTTCTTTGCCGGGAGTGCCTTATGAGATGCAGCACCTTATAGAGAATGGGGTAGTGCCAAAGGTAATCGAAGAATACAAACGACCATTTATCATCCATAAAACAATCCTTACCTACGGACAAGGGGAAAGTCTTGTTGCCGAAAGGATTGAAAACTGGGAAAATAATCTTCCTGAATTTATAAAGCTTGCCTATCTGCCAAGTCCGGGAAGGGTGAGATTGAGAATGTCTGCACGCGGAACGAATGAGAAACTACTACAAAAAGCGATAGAGGAAAATACAGATTCGCTATCAAAAATCATTGGAGACATTATTGTAGGGTATGATGAGAATGAAACCTTAGAAGTGATTCTGGGCAGACTGCTGACTAAAAATAAAATGACAATCTCTACCGCTGAAAGTTGTACTGGTGGGAAAATTGCGCAATTGATGACTTCAATCCCGGGTTCATCGTCTTATTTCAAAGGAAGTATTGTGAGTTATGCTACAGAAGTCAAAGCAGAAGTACTCAAAGTCCCTCAGGCGCTTATTGATACCTATTCAGTCGTAAGCCGTGAAGTGGCGATTGAAATGGCATTAGGTGTTCAGAAACTGCTGAAAACAGATTATGCTATTGCTACTACTGGAAATGCAGGTCCCGAAAAAGGGGATTCTCCGGCAGAATTGGGTACTGTTTTTATTGCTCTTGCAACCCCTTATCCGGCTCCGGATAATATAATTTGTGAAGAATTTAATTTTGGTCAGCCACGGGAAAAAGTCATTGACAGAGCTGTAAATAAGGCTTTTGGGATGCTTCAAAATGAAATCTTGAAAATCAGATAAGATTATCTCATTTTTTTGGCATCGTTTTTGGTCTTTTCTTGGAAATTTATATTTTCGCCTGCAAATAATTTTTTAATCCCCCTTTTTTAACATATTAAAAAAAATCAATTATTTTTTATGAGAAAACTTTACTTTGCTATTGCTGCAACTTTAATCACAGCATTTGCTTTCGCCCAGGCTCCAACAGGAAATTTGACCATTTTTTCAGAAGACGGAGATCGCTTCTTTCTTGTATTGAACGGAGAGTTGCAAAATGACATCCCCCAAACAAACATTCGTGTAGAAGAGTTGAACCAGCCGTATTATAATGCCAAAATACTTTTTGAAGATAAATCGCTTGTTGAAATAACAAAAAAGAATTTAGCGATTGCTGATATAGACGGAGAATATATGGATGTTACCTATAAGATAAAAAGAGATAAAAACAACAAGAACAAGCTGAAACTTAATTTTTTCTCTGAAATTCCGGTAGACCGTCAATATAGGGCTCCACAAAATGTTCATGTAGTGCATTATGGCGCTCCACAGCCTGTGAGTACGGTATCACATACTACAACCACAACCACTGTTGGTAATACCGGAATGGGAGTGGGAGTAAATGTTGGGGGAGTAGGTGTAAATATCAATATAAAAGAGCCAAATGGTGTTTATACAGAAACAACCACTACAACAGTAACGCATGGTCAGCCACAGGTTAATTATGACCCGCCGCTAAGAGGATGCAACAGTAAATATCCGATGGGTTCAACGGACTTTAATAATGCTTTGACCTCAGTAAAGAAACAGGGTTTTGATGAAACCAAGTTAAAAGTCGCTAAACAGATTGTTTCTGCAAATTGCCTTGACGTAAATCAGATTAAGCAAATTGCCAATACAATCAGTTTTGAAGAAAATAAATTGGATTTTGTTAAGTTTGCCTATGATTATTGTACAGAAAAGAAAAATTATTTCAGACTGAATGATATATTTTCTTTCAGTACAAATGTAGATAACCTGACAGAATACATCCAGAATAAATAATACCTATAATTTGAAATACAGGTTTTTCGCCTTTGTGGGCTGCATATAGCATCGAAAAAGATTTTAAAAAAAAGAAGTAGAATGTTTTGTAAATACAGTTTCTTTTTTGTTTCTTTGCACCCTGATTTTGAATAACGATAAAAGATAAGCATAATGTCAAGAGTTTGTGACCTTACAGGTAAAAGAGCGATGGTTGGAAATAATGTTTCCCACGCGATGAACAAGACTAAGAGAAAATTTTCTGTAAACTTAGTTAAGAAACGTTTTTATCTTCCTGAAGAAGATAGATGGATTACTCTTAGAGTAGCTGCATCTACAATAAAAACTATTAACAAAAACGGAATTGCTGCAGTTTTGAAAGAAGCTAAAGCTAACGGATTTATTAAATAATAATCCTTCCTCTAAATATATAGCAAGATGGCAAAGAAAGGTAATAGAATCCAGGTAATTTTAGAATGTACAGAGCACAAAACTAGTGGTCAGCCAGGTACATCAAGATACATAACAACAAAGAACAAAAAGAATACTCCGGACAGATTAGAGATTAAAAAATTCAATCCAATCCTGAAGAGAGTAACTGTTCATAAAGAAATTAAATAATTATTAGTCATGGCAAAGAAAACCGTAGCAACGTTACAGACAGCTTCTAAGAGATTAACAAAAGCTATCAAAATGGTAAAATCTCCTAAAACTGGTGCATACACTTTTGTTGAAAGCGTTATGGCTCCTGAATTAGTTGATGATTTTTTGAAAAAGAAATAATCGTTTAGACATTATATAGAAAAGCTACTTTCATTCGGAAGTAGCTTTTTTATTTTTATATTTGTTCAAAATTTGAAGAAAGTTGCCGTTGGGTTATTTTCTTGAATTTTTGGACCGTTAGGAAAACTTTATCTAATAATCCGAAAAAAATCTAACCGAATCACAAAATGAGTTTTTTTAAAAAAATATTTTCATCAGAAAAAAAAGAAAGCCTCGACAAAGGGCTTGAAAAAACAAAAACATCTTTCTTTTCAAAGCTTACTAAAGCCGTAGCCGGTAAATCAAAAGTAGATGATGAGGTTTTGGACAATCTGGAAGAAGTTCTGGTTTCATCGGATGTCGGCGTAAATACAACCTTGAAAATCATCGAACGTATCGAAGAACGTGTTGCTAATGACAAATACCTGGGTACGGATGAACTAAACCAGATTCTTCGTGAAGAAATTGCAGGGCTATTGTCTGAAACCAATTCAGGAGAAGCTACTGAATTTGAAGTTCCTAAAGACAAAAAACCATATGTTTTAATGGTGGTTGGCGTAAATGGGGTAGGAAAAACAACAACTATTGGAAAATTGGCCTATCAATTCAACAAGGCAGGATATAAGGTGGTTCTTGGTGCGGCAGATACCTTTAGGGCAGCAGCAATAGACCAATTGCAAATCTGGGCAGACAGGGTTGGTGTTCCAATCGTAAAACAACAAATGGGAAGCGACCCGGCTTCCGTAGCATTTGACACATTACAGTCGGCAGTAGCCCAAAATGCCGATGTTGTCATTATAGATACCGCAGGACGTCTGCACAATAAGGTGAATTTGATGAACGAATTGACCAAAGTAAAACGCGTTATGCAGAAAGTAGTAGCCGATGCTCCCCACGATGTACTTTTAGTACTAGACGGCTCTACCGGGCAAAATGCTTTTGAGCAGGCCAAACAGTTTACGGCGGCAACAGAGGTTTCTGCGCTGGCAGTAACTAAATTAGACGGAACTGCAAAAGGCGGTGTTGTCATCGGAATTTCCGACCAGTTCAAGATTCCTGTAAAATACATAGGGGTTGGAGAAGGTATAGAAGACCTACAGGTATTCAACAAAATAGAGTTTGTAGATTCTTTCTTTAAATAAATTCCTATATTATTACAAACACTTTAACAACTTAACAAACTTAACATGAAATTAAACCATTATTTGGCTTTTTTAAGCCTGATTGTACCTTTTTGTGTTTCTGCACAAGATAAGAACGGATATCTGATTGATAGAAATAATCACAGAACGGAGGTTCTTTTTAAAGATGTAGATTTTACTGATAATACTGCCATTAGGTATAGAGTGTCGGAAAATGAGGCTTACCAGGCAGTAGATATAAACGACATAATAGAATATGGTATTGGTGATAATTTCAAATTTGTTAAAAGAACCGTTAAGCATGATAAATTATTTACTGAAACTGCTACAGTGAAAGAACCAATCTTAGAAAAAGAAACTCTGTTTCTAAATGTAATCGAAGAGGGTGATATAAATCTATATGCTTATTTTGATAAAGGCAGAATGAAATTCTTTTATGAAATTAAAGACTCAAGTGGCGGAGCGGTACAATTTATTTACAGGAAATATTCGTCTGATAACCGTTATGTAAGAGAGAATAATTATTTTAGAAATCAATTAAATGACATATTAAAATGTGAATCCTTACAGGTAAGTGATTTTATCAATTTAAAATATAAAAAAGAAGACTTTTTAAAGATTTTCAAGCAATATAATTCTTGTAAAAGAAATGAACCTTCCAAAATTTATGATAATAAAACAAATAAAAAGCTTAAACTTAAATATAGTGCCATAGCCGGAATTTATCAAAACGATTTTTCAGTAGAATTTTATAAAGGAGAAACGGAGAAGATATCTAAAACTACTTTTGGATTAGGAGGTGAAGTGGCATTGGTTTTTCCTTCAGAAACTGTAGAGGTTTTTATAGGAATGGAATATAATAGTAGCTTTTCAGGGGAGTCTAAATTTGGGAAAATTTTAGGGCCTTATGACTTAGGGCATAATTTTAAATTTGAATCAGCTTTTTTAAATGTAAATATTGGAGCCAGATATAATTTTATACTGAACAATAAGAATAAAATTTTTATTGATGGAGCAGTATTAATAAGTAATCCGCTTGATGATATTGAATATACTATCAGCTATCCAGAAGCATCTGGTGTGGAAAATAAGACTTATGCATATCCGTCCCAAACCAATACTTCTTTAAGTTTTGGCATAGGCTATACTTTTAATAATAAAATAAGCGCTTGTTTAAGGGTGGATACAAATAAGGATGTATTTAAATCAGGTGCGCCTGTAGAAGCCAAATCAAATTTTTCAAGAGCTGGTTTAAATCTTAAATACACATTTAATTAATAAAATTTTATAATGGCCTTTTCGATACATAATGTAAAACCGCTTCATCTGTATGTTTTATTTGTACTCCTGATTTTCATTTCAACTTTTTTTGAAGGTAGAGTACAAATAGTATATTATGTATTTGTCATTTTGGGTTGGGCTTCATTTTTTATGGCTGCTCGAAATTTTATAAAGCAAAGAAAAGGTAAGGCAAGAAAAGTCACTGCCAAAAAGAAATAAAAATAAATGCGCTAATTAATCAGCGCATTTATTTTTTCCCATAAAACTTCATCAAAATCAGATAAAGCTAAATTGACATTGTCTGCTGCTTCGCCCATTCGTACAATTACCATCTTTCGGCTGGGAATTACATAAATTTTCTGGTCATTTTTACCCAGCGCCATAAACATATCATTCGGACCTTCCGGAATTATGCTTCCCGGAAACTGTATTTGTGTTTGTGGTAAATGATAACTTGACTTTCCGTTTAGCCACCATAAATAGCCATATCCCAAATTAATGTTTTGAGACGTATTTGTTGCAGCAGTACAATAACTTTCATTTACTATTACTTCATTATTCCATTTTCCTTTATTGAGCATAAGGAGGCCAAAACGGGCCATGCTTCGGGTAGTGCTCCAATATACGCTATTGTTTCCTGATTGAATCCAGGCGCCATTCATTCCTATTTTGTTTCTTAGTTTTGTGTTGAAATAATTACTGTAGGTCGTTGAAACGGCAGAAGCTACAACGTCTTGCAGTTTTACATAAACGTTATGATAAGCCCACCGTGTTCCTGCATCTGCTTTGTAGGTAAGACAATCAGGTTCCACACAGTCACCATTGTCAATGTCTTCAAGCCCGGAGGTCATAGTAAGCAGATGTTTGTTTGTAATCAGGTTTTCTTTCGTAACGGGAACGCTTGTCCATCCCTGGCCCAGATAATCTGAAACCCTACCATTACTATTCAGATGGCCTTCCTGTTCTGCAATTCCAACCATGGTTGCCGTTAATGTTTTTCCAGCACTTGCCCAATACCAATTGGATGTGGCAGAATGGCCATTAAAATAATTTTCCATGACTATCTTGCCGTCGACCAAAATAATAAAGCCTTTGGTGTGCTTTTCTTCCAAATAGGAAAGGAGCGGAGTAACTGCATTTTCATTCCATCCTAATGAACTCAATGATTTTGTCTCCCACAAAGCGCTTTCTTCCAAAGGAGGAAAGTAGATTGTAGATTCCGGAGGATTAGAACTAGAACTGTCACTTTCAGAACTACAGCTGATTAAAGCTAAAATAAAGAGCAAAGAATAACCTATTTTTTTCATAAGGACAGGATTTATTATATATAGACTTTAAAAATACCAAATAGTTTAAAGCCGGAAACTTTTTTATCATAGCAAATAGTGGTAATTTTATTTTTTAAAATAATGAAATGAAAAAAGGAGTTTTATTGCTGTTTGCCGCAGTAGTTACCATAGCTTGCAACCAGAACGTATCAAAAGAAGATGCCAAAAAATTAAATGGCTATTGGGAAATTGAAAAGGTAATTTTGGCTGACGGTTCAGAAAAAGATTATAAAATCAATACAACCTATGACTTTTTTGAAATCGGGAACAATTACAAAGGGTTCCGTAAAAAAGTAAGTCCGCAGTTGGACGGAAAATTTTTGACAGATGATACTTCCGAAGCGGTTGAAATTTTAGAAAAAAACGGTAAGGTGTATTTAGATTATAAAACTGACTATGCAAAATGGGAAGAAGAACTGAAGTCGGTTTCTGAAAACCAGATGACGATTGTCAATCCGCAAAAAATAGAATACCAATATAAAAGAGCAACCCCAATAAACCTGCTAGATGGCAAAGAGGCTAAATAATGAAAATTCAGTAGGCGATGTCCTGAAACACATCATAGAAGCAAACAAACTGCAACCCGGAATTGACCGTATTGCTGTAAAAGAAGCATGGATTTCCCTAATGGGAAATGGCGTGAACAGTTATACTAAAGATGTGGTTTTAAGAAACAATACGCTGTATGTCGAACTTACTTCGGCTGTGTTGCGACAGGAATTAAGCTATGGGAAAGAAAAAATCATAAAGATGATAAACGAGGAATTCCGTCGCGATATCGTAAGGGAGATTGTTTTTAGATAGTTACTATAAATAAGAATATAAAAAAAATCCGTTTCAATTGGAAACGGATTTTTTTATTTATTGTATTTTGATTAAAACTGCTCTCTTCCTGAAAAGTGGAAAGCACCTTCAATAGCAGCGTTTTCATCGCTATCAGAACCGTGAACCGCATTCTCTCCGATTGATTTTGCATATTTCTTACGGATAGTTCCTTCAGCAGCATCTGCAGGATTTGTAGCACCAATAAGTGTTCTGAAATCTTCAACAGCATTTTCTTTTTCTAAAATTGCCGCTACAATCGGACCTCTTGTCATGAACTCAACCAATTCTCCAAAGAAAGGTCTTTCGCTGTGAACTGCATAAAATTGCTGAGCATCAGCTACAGTCAATTGAGTCAATTTCAAAGAAACAATTTTAAAACCACCTTCAGTAATCATGTTCAAAATTCCACCGATGTGTCCGTTTTCAACCGCATCTGGCTTAATCATTGTGAATGTTCTATTCGTTGCCATTATATTTTTTGTTTAGATTTGGCGCAAAAGTAGTGTTTTTGACAGAAAACGAAAAACAATCACAAGAATTAGCGACAGAAAATTTTGTATTCGGGTTGTATGATACCCAACTAAAGAATGACGATTTTGAATTCCTGTTCCAGAGGGTGCAATTCTTCGAATAATTTATCTAAAAGAACATCGCCATAACCTAAATAGAATTCAGAAAAATTTACAATTCTTTCCTGTAAACTCTGGTTTGGAAATAGTTCATTTTGCAAATCTGAAATCCGTTCCAATTCTTCCTGGTGTTTTTTCTTTTCTGCTTTTAGCAGGCGTTTCTCCAGATTTTCTAAGCCTTTAATCTGTTTGACTTCCTGTGCTTTAACCGCACCTGTAAAAGACTTGTCTGTTTGTTCGGCTATCTTGTTAAGGTTCTCAAACTGTTGTCTTAAAAAATCTTTTTGTGCTGTAAAATCAATTGGAAACTCTGAAAAAGTTTTTACCTTGAAATTCATTAACTCCTGCTGTTTTGAAAATAAGTCTTTCCAGGACAGGTTAAGTTTGTCAGCTTTTTTGGCTTGTTTTTCTGTAGCCAATAAAACAGAATTTCTTAGGAGTAGTATAGGAAAAGTAACATTTGCTGCTTCAAAGTATGATTTCAGTTCCAGCCAATAGGCTAACTCACCGCCTCCTCCTATGTAACAAAGATTAGGAAGAATGACTTCCTGATACAAAGGGCGCATGATAACGTTAGGGCTGAATTTTTCAGGATGGTTTTTCAACAATTCCAGGATTTCTGCTTCTGTAAACTTTAATTCGGTATTGTTCACATAATAGAAACCGTTTTGCAGAATAATGCGTTCACGAAAATCATCTTCAATATAAAAGAGGTTGATTTCACGGGGATTGACCTGTATGTTGTAATTTTTTAGTTTTTCAGATGTTTCCAGAACCTTTTTATGAGCTGTCTGGTTTAAGAGTTCTTCTTTAACATAAGGAGCAAAATGCTTTTTGAGCTCTTTAGAATCGGCATCCAGAATGACCAATCCGGTTTTTCCGAATAATTCATTGGCTAAAAATCGGGTCGCATCTGCAAGATTATTGTGGCGGACATACGATTCTTCGAATAGTTTTTTTAAATATTCTGCATTTTTTCCGATGCCCAATTCCAATGAAAAAACTTCAAAAACTTCTTCAAGTCCTTTAGTTGAAAGCCGTCCAACAGGTCCACCGCTTTCCGTGTTCCAACGCACTTTTTTTCCATGCAGGTTGAAATAATTGATTTCTTCAAAATCATGGTCTTCGGTAGCCATCCAATAAACCGGTACAAAATTGTATTCGGGATATTTTAATTTTAATTGTTTGGTAAGATTGATAGTAGAAACAATCTTATACAAAAAATATAATGGTCCGGTAAAAAGATTGAGCTGGTGTCCGGTCGTTACCGTAAATGTTTTTGGGTTTTCCAAAGCCAGAATGTTCCATTTTGTCAGGTCAGAAACAGAGAGTCCGGAATATTGTTTTTCCAAAACAGAAACTAAAGTTTTACGCTTTGCAATATCCGAATTGAAATTTTTCTCCTTTTCAAGAAGCTGTTTCTCAAAATTTTCTAAAGAAGGAAACCGATGATAAAGCGACTGTAGGTCTGATTTTTGATTTAAATAATCGTTGATTAAAGAAGTGAAGTAACCAGATTCTTGATAGCTGATACAGTCGGTTGGCATAGTTGGAATTTTTTTGTAAAAATAAATAAAATTACTGCATAAGTGATTAGTTTAACAAAGGCTTTAAGATAGTGGATAGTCGATAGAGGGTAGTGGATAGTTGGGAAATACCGGAGTTAAAGTGAAAAAGATAATTAGTTAGAGTGGAGTTTTGGTTGAAAACAAAAAAAATAAAAAATAAAGTTTTTCATTGTACATCTAAATTTTCTTTGCGAAATTTCACCTTAGCACCTTAGCACCTTAGCACCTTAGCACCTTAGCACCTTAGCACCTTAGCACCTTAGCACCTTAGCACCTTAGCACCTTAGCACCTTAGCACCTTAGCACCTTAGAAACTTTAAAAAAATTTGCATAATTCAAAAAATATTCTAAATATTTGCACTCGAAAAATTAATAACACTTTTAAAACGAAGAAAAATGACTGTATTGGCATTATCATTTCAAAGCTACTCACCAACAGGATTTGGTGCTGTGCGTCTTCGTGGCTTATTCCAATCTTAGAAATTATTTTTTAGATATATAAAAAAGCCCGAAGCATTTTAGATTCGGGCTTTTTTTATTCTAGACACTTCAAAATTTTCCCGAAAAATAGTTCCATTATTTATCCCGAAAGGATAAAAGATTTAGCATGCTTATGTTTCATTTCCATAGTATTTGGAATTGACGTAAGTCTGCACAGAAAAATTACAATTAATAAAATTTATGGGAAATAAATTATCCGGAAAAGACCTGATTAAATTGGGCTTTCCAAAAAATAATTCAATAAATATTGCCCTTGGGCAAATAAACAGATATAGAAAAAGAGAAAAAAAGGAATCCATTCTGGCAGAAGCGAAAGAGGTTTTGCTGCATCCGGAAAAATTCAACGGGCATGGAACCTGGGGAAAAGTGGCTGAAGGTCTGGTTAATCCTGTGCAAGTAAGAATGCATCAATTGAAAACAACAAGGGCTCCCTTTACGATTTTTGGAGAAAATGAAATCGATGAACAGGCCAAGTTTCAATTGTATGACTCGCTCAAACTGCCAATTTCAATAGCAGGAGCCTTAATGCCTGATGCGCATTCGGGATATGGTTTGCCAATTGGAGGTGTTTTGGCAACAGACAATGCTGTGATTCCATACGGAGTTGGTGTCGATATTGGTTGCCGTATGAGCCTTTCTGTTTTTGACCTTCCGGCATCATTCCTAAAAGGGAAAGACGACCAGCTACAGACCATATTGAAAGACCATACCAAATTCGGGATGTATGAGACACATGCAATTAAGGCAGACCATGAAGTATTTTACAGAAAAGAGTTTCAGGACATTCCGCTGTTAAAACGTCTTTTGGATAAGGCTTACAAACAGCTTGGTACGTCAGGAGGCGGTAACCATTTTGTGGAATTTGGAATTGTCAAGATTGATAATCCACTACGCGAATGGAAAATAGAAGCAGGCGAGTATTTTGCCGTTCTTTCTCATAGCGGTTCGCGCGGATTAGGAGCCAACATTGCAAAGCATTATACCTATCTGGCAACAAAACAATGTCCGTTGCCAAGGAATGTACAGCATTTGGCCTGGCTTGACCTCAATACGCATGACGGACAGGAATATTGGCTCGCAATGAATCTGGCGGGTGATTATGCCAAAGCCTGCCACGACGATATTCACAGGAGAATTGCCAAAATACTTGGAAAAAGAGTAGTAGTAACCATTGAAAACCATCACAATTTTGCATGGAAAGAGATGGTTGATGGCAAGGAGTGTATTGTCCATAGAAAAGGGGCGACTCCGGCTGCAGAAGGACAATTGGGGATTATTCCGGGTTCAATGACAGCACCGGGCTATATTGTTAGAGGAAAAGGAAATGCAGCAAGCCTGAATTCAGCCTCGCACGGAGCCGGGAGATTGTTTTCGAGAGCAAAGTGCAAAAGTACTTTCACGCAAAGCGAAATCAACAAAGTGCTGAAAACAAACAATGTTACACTTATTGGTGGCAATATTGATGAAGCGCCTATGGCCTACAAAGACATTACGAAAGTAATGGAAAACCAAAGCGATTTGGTAGAAGTATTGGGAGCTTTCACTCCAAAAATTGTCAGGATGGACCGATAAAAAATTTAAAAAATGAAAAAGATAATTCAGATAACAGCGGGCCGTGGGCCTGCAGAATGCACTTGGGTAGTTGCCCAGGTGCTTAAAAAAGTGTTGGCAGAAGCACAGGAGCTGCAGCTTGAAGCTGTTTTATTGCAACGCCAGACAGGTTCTGAAAATGGAACAGTTGAAACCGCTACAGTTTCTGTAAAAGGAAAAGACGTGTCAATGTTTGTAGCCTCCTGGGTTGGAACTATCCAATGGATAGGCCAAAGCCAGTTCAGGAAGATGCACAAGCGTAAAAACTGGTTTATTGGGATTTTTGAAATCGAAAACCAAAAAAGCCAGACGATTTCAGAAAACGAAATCCAATATCAGGCAATGAGAAGCTCAGGAGCCGGCGGACAGCATGTAAACAAAGTCAGTTCTGCTATCAGGGCGACACATTTGCCAACAGGAATTACTGCGGTTGCGATGGACAGTCGGTCACAGCACCAAAACAAAAAACTGGCAACAGAAAGATTATTTAAAAAACTAGAAAGCGAAAATTTACAGCAGCTCAAGGAACAGGTAGGCAAACAATGGGAAAACCAACTGAATATACAGCGCGGAAACCCGATAAGGATATTTGCCGGAACCGATTTCAAGAAGAATAAAATTGAGAAAAGCTATAAAGGAACCCGCAGAAAATTAAAAACAGATTTAAGAAATGAAAACAATTGATAAATATGTATTTCAGGCTTTAGATAGCTATCCCTATTCACTCGAAGAAACCATTGAATCATTGGATTATGCTTTTTCCTATGATGCCAAAAATACAATGGTGCTTTGTCTTTATGGAAGAATCCAGGCGGAGCAATTACTGAATTATGAAGCCGCTAAAAGTTTTTTTGAAGAGGCTTTTACGATTAACATTCATGCGCTTGAGGTTTACCCTTATTATATACAGACGCTTATCTTAAATGAAGATTATGAAGAAGCGATGCGATTAATTGATTTTGCACTTACAATAAAAGGCATAAGTAAAGCAGGCGTTTTTATAAAGAAAGCCATACTTTTTGAAGTACAGCATAAATTCAAAAAAGCAATGAAAGAAATCAGAAATGCAAAGCTGCATTCGATTAGCTATGATTCAGAGTCTGAGATTAGAGATGTTGAAAAAAGAATCAAGGGTAAGATGGAATTGGTTAAAAAGAAAGCTAAAAAGAAATCGAATTAATTTTAAAAAGGCTGTTCCAGGCAGCCTTTTTATATTATTAATAAGGAATAACGTTTTTTGTTTTTATGTTTCAAATGGTGCTGTTTTTTTGTAAAAAAATCTTTTTACTTTCTTTAATTTGTTAATCGAAAGATATTAAAAATGTATAAAAAATCGGCTTAAAAATTTCTTAAATTTAACAAGAAACGCTAAGTTTGGAAGGAAATATAAATAAACGACAAATTTAATATGAGAGCACTTAAAATAATTTCTGATTTACTTCCAATTCCAAGTTATACGGTAATATTAATTTGTTTTTTCTTCCCTTTTATTACAATCAAATGCGGCACGACAGAATTAGTTTCTGTGACAGGCTTTGACTATGTGGTTGGCACCGACATGAAGGAAAAGATGAAAGACAATGAATTTTCTAAAAAATTAGAAAAACAATTAGGTAAAGATTTGTTTGGTGCGGCTGGAACGAACCTGGATTCTCTTGATGTTGATGAAGACGGCAATCCGATAAAAGCTGAAAGTCTGCCGCTTCCTGAAGAAACACCAGATGAAAAAAGTAGTAGAATTGTTATGATGATTATGATGGGAATTCCATTCTTTATGGCAATAGCAGGATTGATTTTGAGTTTTGTCAAAGCCAAACGAAAAGGTCTGCTGCATATCATCTTTTCTTCTATTGGCTTCATAGTATTACTTGTTTTTGGAATCATAATCAAAAGTTCTGACGAGCTAAATGCCGTTTCATCTATGGCAGATGGAATGGGAGGGGGAATGATTTCCATAGGTATGGGAACGGCTTATTATATGGCAACTATACTGTTTCTGTTGGTGATTATGTTTTTTGGTATGTTGAAGTACCTGAAAAACCTCTATAAGGAAGAACAGGCCATCCGCGAAGAAGCACTGGATGAATTTTTGACGAAAGAATAATTTATAAAACTCCCAAACGGGAGTTTTTTCGTTTTATACAGGCACTTTCATAAATAAGCAATATTTTTGCGACTTAATATAACCTGTTTTGAATCCGACCGTTTTTCTAATTACACCACCTTTTACTCAGCTGAATACACCGTATCCGGCAACGGCCTATATTAAAGGTTTTTTGAACACAAAGAACATTTCTTCTTTTCAGGCTGATTTGGGCATTGAGGTTATATTAGAATTATTTTCCAGAAAAGGATTAACCGACCTGTTTTCGGAAGCTGAAAAAGCAACGGATAAATCGGATAATGCAAAACGGATTCTGGCATTACAGGAGGAGTATATTAAGACAATCGACTCGGTTATGCTTTTCCTGCAAGGTAAAAACCCAACCCTGTCGCATCTGATTTGTCAGGAAGATTTTCTTCCCGAAGCTTCCCGATTTTTACAGCTTGAAGAATTGGACTGGGCTTTCGGAACTATGGGAACTCAGGACAAGGCTAAACATTTGGCGACTCTATACCTTGAAGATATTTCTGATTTTATCGTTGAATGTGTCGATGAAAATTTCGGATTTAGCCGCTATGCAGAGAGAATGGGACGTTCTGCCAATTCTTTTGATGCGCTTTACGACATGCTGCATAGGGAGCCTACTTATATTGATAGACTATTACTCGGAAATTTGGATAGGAAAATGAAAGAATTGCAACCAAAGCTGGTCTGCTTTTCAGTTCCTTTTCCGGGAAATTTATACAGTGCCTTTAAAAGCGCCCAGTTTATCAAAAAACAGTATCCTGATACCAAGATTGCCATGGGTGGTGGATTTCCAAACACGGAATTACGCTCTTTGTCTGATATCAGGGTGATGGAATTTTTCGATTATATCACTCTTGATGACGGCGAAGCTCCTATTGAAGAGCTTATTCTGAATATTGAAAATCCTGAATATGATTTATGGAAGAGGACATTTCTTTTGGTAGACGGAAAAATTGCCTATAAGAATAATTCATCCAAAAAAGATTACAAGCAATCAGAAGTAGGAACACCTGATTATTCAGACCTGCTCTTAGACAGTTATATTTCGGTTATTGAAATTGTCAACCCTATGCACCGTATGTGGAGTGACGGGCGTTGGAATAAGCTTACCATGGCGCATGGATGCTATTGGGGTAAATGTACGTTTTGTGATATTTCACTGGATTACATAAAAGTATATGAGCCGGTGGCGGCCAGGTTGCTTTGCGACAGAATGGAGGAGCTTATTGCACAAACAGGGCAGAATGGTTTTCATTTTGTTGACGAAGCTGCACCTCCGGCATTGATGCGGGCTCTTGCATTGGAAATTTTACGCAGAAAATTGGCGGTTACCTGGTGGACTAATATCCGTTTTGAAAAGAGTTTTACCCGTGATTTGTGCCTTTTGTTAAAGGCCTCAGGCTGCATTGCTGTTTCAGGCGGTTTGGAAGTAGCTTCAGACAGGCTGTTGGAGCTAATTCAAAAAGGTGTTACTGTAGCACAGGTTGCACGGGTGACACGAAATTTTACGGAAGCGGGTATAATGGTACATGCTTATCTGATGTATGGTTTTCCAACACAAACGGCCCAGGAAACAATTGACTCCCTGGAAATGGTACGCCAGTTATTTGAAATGGGGGTTTTGCAATCCGGTTTTTGGCACCAATTTGCTATGACGGCTCATAGCCCTGTGGGAATGTATCCTGAAAAATTTGGCGTACTAAAAGAGACAGAAGTCTTGGGTAGCTTTGCCAACAATGATATTGTACATATTGATAAAACAGGAACAGACCATGATGCCTTTAGTTATGGCTTAAAGAAATCGCTCTTCAACTATATGCATGGTATCTGTTTTGATTTTCCGCTGCAGGATTGGTTTGATTTTAAAGTACCCCGAACCAAAATTCCAGGCGACTATATCTATAATGCCATACATGAAGATGAAAACAGTTTCGCCAAACCAACGGCAAAAGTCATTTGGTTAGGCAACAGACCTTTGATTTCGACCTACACTAAATCTAAAAAAGGAAATTCATGGGAAATGGCTTCTCTGGATTTTCATACTAAAAAAGAAGCTTTTGCTATTTCTGTGGGAAAAGAACAGGGAATATGGTTGGGAGCTATATTGGAGAAAATCGCGGTTTCAAACCTGAAAACGTACACCTATCAGGAGATTAAAACGGATTATGAAAACTCCGGGTTCGAAGATTTTGAACTGTTTTGGTATAGTAAACCCATTAATTCATTGAGAGAACAGGGCTTACTGGTACTCTAGTTGGTCATAGCTTTCTTTTCGCTATCTTCTTTCATCTTTAAATATTTGGCTGCCTGATCTTTGGATAATAATTTTAAAATTTCGACATCAATCTTGTCCATTATTTCACGCATTTTATCTTTTTTTTCCTGAACATGCAGATTGCTTTTGGAAATTTCCTCAATGCTGTTTTTGTTGTCGTTTATAATTGCTTTTACGGCAGCAAATTGTAAGCCGTCCAGTTTTATTTCCTTATCAAGATATGTAGCCCAGTTTTCTCCCATGTCTACTTTTTCCTTGCTGTTTTTTTTAGGTTTGTTCTGTCTTACTTCAGAACCTATGGACCTGTCGACTCCACCTCCAAAATCATTATAATATTGTGCTGATGCAGTGTCAGGGCAAAGCATTAAGAAAAATATAGCGATAAAAAATAATCCGGTTTTCATAAATTAAAAATTTGAGCTCCAAACTTACTCATTTTTAAGCCAAAGTATAATGAAATGACCTATTTTAACAGGATGTAACCGTTCAACGGTCATTATCATTGACTTCTGACTCATTTTCTGGTTTTGCCTTGTATTCTTCATTGAAAAATTTTTCTACCTTTTTTTGGTCTTTCAAATTTCGCTTAATGAGAAATACAATTAAAATCAAGCCAATCAAAACTACAATACCTATTGTTATCCAGTTGATTTCCATGGTTTTTTATATAAAGTTATGAAAATCCCAATAAAGTTTTGTATTATCTTTTTTGATGTTCTTCTTTTAACAACGAATAGATTTCTGAATTTTCAAATTGCCCTTCTTTTTGATAATGTTGTCTCATAACACCTTCTTTTACAAAGCCAAATTTTTTGACAAGTTGTATCGACGCATTGTTGGTTGGACTTATAAATGCTTCCACTCTATGGAGCTGCATTTTATCAAAACCATAGTCAAGAACAGGTTGCAATGCTTCGCTCATTAACCCCATTCTTTTGAAATTGTCATCTGTTAGTGCATATCCAATTTCGGCACGGGCATGGTCCAAATACCAGGTATGATAGCCGCATCCGCCAATAACCTTATTGTTTTTTTTGTCGAGTAATTGAAATAAAAGCATTGACTTGTTGTATGTGGTAATTCCCTTTTTGAATTTTTCTTTTTCTTTCTGCAGTTTTTCAGGAGTATTGATGCCTAAAAATTCAGAGAGTTCTTTTTCGGAAAAATGCTCATAAATATATTGGTAGGCTTCGAGATCAATTTTTCTTAAATGGAGCCTTTCTGTTTCAATAGTAAAAAAAGTCATATTAAAATAGTAAATAATACTAAGTATAAAAGTAATTAAAAAAATGTCTGAATTTTCAGGAAATAAAGGATAGTACATATCCTTTATCAATATAAATTAACCTATGTTCAAAAAATATTTTATATTTTTCATTATAAATTTATTGTTTTTCAATAAAAATAAATATATTTGTCCGGTAATCATTAAAATCAAACGATATGGAAATCAAAATTGGTACTAAGCTAATCCTTCAGGTATTGCATGTCATATCCTGGATCATATTTCTCGGATTGTGTTTTGAAGCGGGTGCTCTTATAGTTAATGCTATTATGATGCTCACGCTTGATGCTACAGAAATTAAACGTTTATGGATGCTGATTGATTTGTCTGATTTGTACAAATACGGTTCTCATCATTATGTGGTAATAATGTCACAAATTATTATTGTGGCTGTACTGAAAGCACTGATGTTTTATTTGATCGTAAAGATTCTGTATGAGAATAAGTTGGATATGGTACAACCTTTCAACCAGGCAATGGGGCGTTTCATTTCGCTAATATCGTATCTGGCTTTAGGAATAGGTTTTTTTTCTGCCTGGGGAGAGAAATACGCTAAGGGACTGATTCTGGAAGGTGTTTCTATGCCTGGTTTAGACGATATGCACTTTGACGGTTCTGATGTGTGGTTGTTTATGGGGATAATTCTTTTGATTATAGCACAAATTTTTAAAAGAGGTATCGAAATCCAAACTGAAAATGATCTAACAATATAGCTTATGCCGATAATAGTAAATTTAGATGTAATGATGGCAAAGCGAAAAATGTCGCTCAATGAGCTTTCTGAAAAGGTAGACATAACACTGTCGAATCTTTCCATCCTAAAAACAGGAAAAGCCAAAGCTGTCCGATTTAGTACACTGGAAGCTATATGTAAAGCCTTAGATTGCCAGCCGGCAGATATTCTGGAATATCAGCCTGATACGAAATAGCTTTGTAATAGTTACTGATTTTTAAAAGTCCGCTGTGTTGACTACTTGCGGACTTTTTTGTGTTATCGGGTCATTTGATAGCTTGTCAGTTTTTTAATCTTTCCGTTTTCCATTTGGAAGACATCACAAAATGCCGCATTAAGCAGGTCACCAGACCTGAAGTTACATTTGATCTTCCCTTCAACTACAACAGTATCGTTTTCTTCGGTGAGACTGATGATTTCAATTTCAGGATTTTCTATAAAATGGTTTTTTTCAATTTCTTTGTCAAAAGCTTCTTTTCCAATCAGGTGAAAAAATCCGGGCATATCCCATACAATATCTTCTGCAAGACATGAAAGAATTTTTTTGTGGTCGTAAGTCCTAAAGCCTTCTATATACGAAACCACTGTATATTTATTCGAAGTCATGGCCTATAAGTTTTTCAAGCGACGTACTAAAATTACAAAATATTTGTCTGTTATTCAGTTTTTTAGATTTATTATAACTGCGATTTTGGCATTAACGTTCTGTTAACAAAGAAGTAGTTTTCATTAACTCAGTCTCTTATATATAATGATACATTTGTGCAAATAACCAACCAAACTTCGCTTATGAAAACTGTTTTTATATCGTTGCTCTTTGTAGTAGGTTTTACTGCCAGGGCACAAACAGAAGAAGAAATTGTAGAGAAACGTATCGATGAAGCCCGAAAGTTATTTCATTTTTCACAGGACTATCAGGCAGAAATGGATAAGATAGTAAAGGATTATCCGCGCTCTGCCTATGCCTGGCAACAAAAAGCCATGCCTCTTTTTAAACAAGGTAAATATGAATATGCTATGCCTTTTTTGGACAAAGCAGTTGCGCTGAACCCCAAATTATATATGGATTACAGAGCTTTTATGAAATGTATTTTTGGTAAACGTTATGTCGAAGCAATTGAGGATTTTGAAGCCGCAAAGAAACTTAGCGGTAATTCTTATGTCATGGACCATACCTATGATTTTTATATAGCACTTTCTTACTTGCAGTTGGGAAGATTTGCAGAGGCGGAACAGATACTCGAGGCGGATAGGGAAGCCCACCTTGCTACAAGTAGTGTTGAACCACATTTTTTGGATGTGTTTTATATGGGTATTGCCAAATATGAGCTGGGAAAATATGAGGAGGCCATAGCGCAATTTGATATCTCAATTGGAACTTACCGGGAGTTTTCCGATGCGGAATATTATAAAGCTTTATGTCTGATTAAGTTGGGAAGGAATAATGAAGCGGAGAAGTTAATGCAAAAAGCCATAACCGATTATAGAAATGGTTTCACCATCAACGAAGATAATGTGGTTTACGAACGTTATCCTTATCAGGTTTATTTTCTGAAATAAGTCAGGATGATAATGTAAAAGCCCCGGCAGGAACCGAGGCTTTTTATTTTAAAAGATTTGTTTTAAATTATAAAACAGCTTCGCCATACAAGTCAAATTCGGCAGCATCAGTAATTCTTACATTTACAAATTCTCCGGTTTTTAAGTAGGCTTTAGAAGCGTCAATCAGAACCTCGTTATCAACGTCAGGACTGTCAAATTCTGTTCTTCCAACAAAATGGTTGCCTTCCTTGCGGTCTATGATACAGCGGAAAACCTGTCCGATTTTTTCCTGGTTTAATTCCCATGAAATCTGAGACTGGAGTTCCATGATTTCGTTCGCACGCTGTTGTTTTACTTCGGCAGGAACATCGTCTTCCAGTAGATAGGCATGTGTGTTTTCTTCGTGAGAATACGCAAAACAACCCAATCTTTCAAATCGCATTTCTTCAACCCAGTTTTTCAAAATTTGGAAGTCTTCTTCGGTTTCTCCCGGATATCCTACAATCAGGGTCGTTCTGATAGTCATTCCAGGCACTGTGTTACGGAAATCTTCGATGAGTTTTGTCGTTTTGGCCTGAGTTGTTCCGCGACGCATTGATTTTAAAATGTTGTCGGATATATGCTGAAGCGGGATGTCAAGATAGTTGCAAATCTTTGGCTCTCTTTTCATCAGTTCCAGAACATCCATTGGGAAACCTGTTGGGAAAGCATAATGCAGACGAATCCATTCAATGCCTTCAACTGCAGCTAAATTTTCCAGTAGCTCAGCCAGATTTCTCTTTTTGTATAAATCAAGACCATAGTAGGTCAAATCCTGGGCAATAAGTATCAGTTCCTTTACTCCGTTTTTGGCCAGTCCTTTTGCTTCGTTTACCAATTTTTCAATGGGCTGTGAAACGTGTTTGCCACGCATTAATGGAATGGCGCAGAAACTGCAAGGACGGTCACATCCTTCGGCAATTTTAAGATAGGCATAATTTTTAGGCGTAGTTGTAAGACGTTCGCCCAATAACTCATGTCTGTAGTCGGCACCTAAGGCTTTTAAAAGGCCCGGTAGTTCTGTAGTTCCAAAATATTGGTCTACATTTGGTATTTCCTTAATCAAATCCGGCTTGTAACGTTCTGAAAGACATCCGGTCACAAACACCTTGTCAACAAGGCCTTGCTCTTTTTTGTCAACATAGTTAAGGATCATGTTTACAGATTCTTCCTTTGCATTGTCAATAAAACCGCAAGTGTTGATTACAATGATATTTCCTTCTTCATGGGCAGGGGCTTCGTGGGTTACGTCTTTGCCGCTGGCACGGAGCTGACCCATCAGCACTTCGCTGTCATACACGTTTTTGGAACATCCCAATGTAATTACATTGATTTTGTTTTTCTTTAATGACTTGGTTCTCATAGAATTGTAAATTGGAGTGCAAAATTAAGCTTTTTATGAATAGTAGCACTATGGTTGGGTAAATTTTATGAGGTTGACTTTATAGTAAGAAAAATAGTTGGATGTAAAATAGATTCATAAGAAAGCCGTTTTATATCGGTATTAGTTTTGATATATTGCGTTTTTATATTTTATGATGGTTTTATGAAGAAAATAGGAATGTTCTTTTTGTTGCTGGCTCCTTTGATGCTTTTGGCACAGCAACGGGATGTTAAGGTGTATAGGGAGTTTATTGAAGGAAAGACGGTAGTTTTTGCTGACAATAATGAGTTTTGTCCGGTTTCTGTCTTGATACGGACAGAGCTTCTTAATATGAAAAGCAGCCTTAAAGCGCCTTATGTACTGGTTCCGGCAAAGGCAAAAAGATTTGTGCTGATGGAGATTTCAGTAATTAATCTTAAAAAGGAATTTAATTTTAAATACCAGAGCTCATTTTTTCTGGGTGATATCAATCTAAGGAAATATGATATCGATTTTCCGTATAGTCTGCCGTATAAAGAAGGAGAAGAATATAGTATTGGACAGGGGTATAATGGCAAGATTTCACATCAGGGTGAATTTGCCCTTGATTTCATCATGCCTGTCGGTACTGAAATTACGGCTGCCAGAGATGGTATTGTTGTTGATGTTCAGGATAGCAATACGGAAACCTGTATGTCGAAAGACTGTGCAGAATTTAATAATTATATCGTGATTTATCACGAAGACGGAACAATGGCGGAATATACGCACATTGACACCAAAGGTTCTTTGGTCAAAAAAGGAGATGTTGTTAAAAGAGGAGATAAAATCGGACTTAGTGGCAATATTGGCTGGTCATCCGGGCCACATCTGCATTTTTTCAGTTTTGTTTCGGATATAGAGAAGGGCAGGAGGTCTATCCGTACAAAATTCAGGACGGAAGGAAACAAACTCGAATTCCTGCAGGAAAAGAAATCGTATAAAAAAGATTATGAGTTTTAATAAAAAAGCCTCTGCATTTGCAGAGGCTTTTTTATGTGTAAAAGATATATTTTATAAATCCATCAATAATGTAAGTGTTACATTGTTGCTAACGGTTTTGACTGTGGTCGGGTCAACAAGTCCTTGTGAAAAGAAAGTCTGCTGTATGTCTCTTTTGGCATAAGAATATGCTGCATCCAGCCTTGTTCCTCCAAAATTATAGCCAAGACCTGCTGAAAATCCTTGCAGGTCTCCAACTGTTTTTCCATTTTTATAAGGGCTTTGCTCAAAACGGTAACCGCCTCTGAAACTCCATTGTTTTGCTTTTGCCTCAGCACCAATGCGTACTTCAGATGTTACGTCAAGCAGTGATTCTAATTGTGCATTTGTTTGGCGGTAATCGTTGCTTGGTCTGAAGCGGATATTACTGTAATCTTTCATGGCGTAATCCACACTGATTAGTCCATATTTTCCAAAAACATAGGCTAAGCTTCCTGTGTATTTTCCAGGTGTTTGTAAACGATATGACGGATAAATCATGGTTACATTCGGATCGACAATTACAGGGTTGCGGGTTCCGCAGTCCGGACAGTCTACAACCAGGTTCTGGCGTAACTCTTCATTCAGACGAAACCAGGTAGGTGATTCATAGGCAAGTCCAATGCGGAATTCAGGAGTTACTTTAGCAATGGCTCCAACCTGGAATGAAAATCCGTTACCGTAAGTGTATAATTCATTTCGGAAACGCAAAGCCTGAGGTCCTGAATTTGGATTATTGCCAGGCGTATCCAAATAATCTTCATAGAAGTTGGTTACGCGGGTATAGTCTGTGAAATGTGAATTCAGGCTAAGACCAAAATAAAACCGGTCTGTGTATTGTACTCCTCCATTAAAGGAAAGCTTTCCGTTATATCCGCTAGTCTCAATAAAATTCTCCTGAAAATAATTGCCGCCAACAGGTGCATTTGGAGTATAAACCGTATTGTTGTCGGTATTGGTAGCAGGATTGATGAGGTAGCCGTAATAGCCGAAATAAGCCTGCTGTTCTCTGTATGTTAGTGCTTCAAAAGGCAGATTGGTAATATCGCCTAACGGAATTCCGTTGGCATGGCTTGAGAAATACTGCGACACGGAGTTCGTAGGATTAAATCCGGCAGCATGAAACTGATTGTCGAAATTGGAAACATTTTCATAGTTCGCCGCAACTGTAAATTTTTTCCAATTGCTTGAAGCATCTTCGTTTTCGAAAACCCAGATAGCTCCCAATTGGTTCAGGTCAAAACTATTGTCTCTTTCTTTAGTGGTGGTGCCAAAATAACGTGACTTGTTACTGATGCTGTAGTTGCTAAGTGTTATGGCAATCTGATTGGTCGTAAAAACTGCACTTCCGGCTGGATTAACGCCAATTGCCGAAAAATCGCCTCCAAGAGCACCAAAAGCACCACTCATCCCTCTAAAGCGGGCCGTACCGGTCAGGTTGTCCTGAGCATACCTCATGGCATCGGAAACTTCTTGTGCCTGAGCACTTAAAGCAAATCCCGCAATCATAAATAAAAAATACTTTTTCATAGGGTTAATTTTTTTCTTAGGGGTTCAAAAAAATACCTATGCTATAACTTTTACGTTTAGACATAGGCATTCTGTATCATTAAATTAAGTGTTATCCTCTTCGTCCGCCGCCTCCGCCGCCAGATCTTCCGCCTCCGCCATAGGAACCTCCACCTGATGATCTTCCGCCGCCGCTTGAGCTAGGGCTGCTGTATGATGGTCTTGATGGTGCCACATTTTGGCTTCTTGTAGAATTGCTTCGGCTTGGAGTACTGTAATTGTTGCTGTTATTTCTTGTGGTATTATAACTGTTTCGTGTTGTGTTATAATCTCTTGAGCTTGAATTATAGTCTCTTGAATTTGTAGTACTGTTGCTACGGGTTCCGGTTGTGTTATATCTTGTTGAATTTCGGTTGGAATAATAAGTTCCTTCCCCTCTTCTCGAAGTGTTGTATGCATTATTGCTTCTGTAGCTTCTTGTTGCAGAATTGCTTCTGTAATAATTGTTTCTTCCAAAGCTGTTGTTGGCGTAGTAGCTTCTTCTTCCGTTGGCATAAGCGTAGTTATTGTAGTAGTGACCTCCATGCCAGTGGTTCCAACCGCCGTAATAAGGATAGTACCAATTGTTCCAGCCCCAGCCCCAGCCAAGACCCCAACTTGGGCCGTACCAGCTATTCCAGCCCCAACCGCCATACCAGCCTCCCCAGCCAAGACCCCAGCCCCAGCCTGGTCCGTACCAATTATTCCAGCCCCAACTATTGTCGTAAATGTTTACAGTTACGTTATCAGAGTTGCTTCCCCAGGCAGGATAGGATGCTGCAGTAGCTACATAGGTAGTATCGTTATAAGCCGGTGATGCATAATTGTTTGAATCGGTAAAGATTTCAGGATCATCCTGAAGCGACCTGAAATATTCTCTGTAGCCGTTGCTACTTTCATTGTTTGCAGTAGTGTTAGATCTTCTTTCGTTATTGTTGTAAACTCCATCGGAATCATAATAAGATGAATTCTGGTATGACCCACAGGAAGTCATAAGAATTGCCAGCAATCCGATTAATGAATAAAGGGATGCTGATTTTGGGGAAATGTAATAAGTTTTCATATCTAGAGCAATTTTATTGTTGGACAATACAAAAGACAATACAAAAATAATTAGTTTTGCTGAATTATCTAGTTAAATAAAGTTAAACAATATTTGTGCCAAACTATTCAATATGAGTAAGAACCTTACAAAAAGATCAGAAGATTATTCCAAATGGTATAATGAACTGGTAGTAAAAGCAGATTTAGCCGAAAATTCAGGGGTTAGAGGCTGTATGGTTATCAAACCATACGGTTATGCCATCTGGGAAAAGATGCAGGCGGAGTTAGACAGAATGTTCAAAGAAACCGGACATCAGAATGCTTATTTCCCGCTATTTGTACCCAAAAGCATGTTTGAGGCTGAAGAGAAAAATGCAGAAGGTTTTGCTAAAGAATGCGCAATCGTTACTCATTATAGATTAAAAAATGATCCGGATAAACCGGGGAAATTAATGGTGGACCCTAATGCCAGGCTGGAAGAAGAACTGATTGTCCGTCCAACGAGCGAGGCTATTATCTGGTCTACTTATAAAGGGTGGGTACAGTCTTATAGAGATTTGCCACTTCTGATTAACCAGTGGGCAAACGTAGTACGCTGGGAAATGAGAACCCGTTTGTTTTTGAGAACAGCCGAATTTTTATGGCAGGAAGGACATACGGCTCATGCGACACAAAGCGAAGCGATAGCAGAATCAGAACAAATGATGAATGTGTATGCTGATTTTGTACAGAATTTTATGGCCATTCCGGTAATCAAAGGAGTAAAGACGGAAACGGAGCGCTTTGCAGGAGCAGTAGAAACCTATTGTATCGAAGCCTTGATGCAGGATGGAAAGGCCTTGCAGGCCGGTACATCCCATTTCTTAGGGCAAAATTTCGCGAAAGCTTTTGATGTTAAATTTGCCAATGCAGAAGGAAAGCAAGAGCATGTTTGGGGAACTTCCTGGGGTGTTTCAACGCGATTAATGGGAGCTCTGGTAATGACGCATTCTGATGATAACGGACTGGTTTTGCCTCCAAATCTGGCGCCAATTCAAGTTGTGATTGTTCCTATCTACAAAACGGATGAAGAATTTGCAGCCATAACTGAAGCTGCAAATACATTAGTGTCACAATTGCGGAAACTAAGAATTTCTGTCAAGTTCGATGACAGGACGACCCAGAAGCCAGGATTTAAATTTGCAGAATGGGAATTAAAAGGTGTTCCTGTTAGGGTAGCAGTTGGTCCGAAAGATTTGGAGAACGGAACTTTTGAGGTGGCAAGAAGAGATACTTTGTCTAAAGAAGTCGTTTTAAAGGATAATATAGTAAGCCATATTAACAGCCTGTTGGAAGAAATTCAGGATAGTTTGTTTAGTAAGGCATTGGAATACAGGGATACACATATCACCGAAGTGAACTCCTTTGATGAGTTTAAAGATGTTTTAGAGAATAAAGGTGGTTTTATTGCGGCTCATTGGGATGGAACCCCTGAGACGGAAGAGAAAATCAAAGACCTTACTAAAGCAACAATCAGGTGTATTGCTTTGGATAGAGTAGAAGAGTCCGGAAGCTGCGTGTTTACTGGAAAACCTTCTGTTGGAAGAGTGCTTTTCGCGAAGGCATACTAAAAAAAATAAAAAAAAATTGAGGTAGCTATTGTGCGAATAAAAAATAGTTGTATTTTTGCATCCGCATTAGAGAAGCAAGGCCCGTTCGTCTATCGGTTAGGACGCCAGGTTTTCATCCTGGTAAGGGGGGTTCGATTCCCCCACGGGCTACAAGTTCAAAGTTTATTGAAAGTATAAACTAACTTAGAAGGATTCAAGGTCCGTTCGTCTAGGGGTTAGGACGCCAGGTTTTCATCCTGGTAACAGGGGTTCGATTCCCCTACGGACTACAAAAAAACATTTAAAGAAAAAAAGGAAGAAAATGGCAAATCATAAGTCAGCTCTAAAAAGAATCAGAAGTAACGAAAAGAAAAGAGTATTAAACAGATACCAACACAAAACTACTCGTAATGCGATCAAAGCTTTGCGTTTGGCTACTGATAAATCTGATGCTGCTGCAAAACTATCAGGTGTTATTTCTATGATTGATAAATTGGCTAAGAAAAATATTATCCACAATAATAAAGCTGCCAATTTAAAATCTAAATTGACTAAACACGTTTCTGCTCTTTAATTAGGTGCTGAATCGCTAAAATATAAAATGCCCTCATCAGAGGGCTTTTTTTATATTCGTATTTCGAGTCACTAACGAGATATGGACCAAGTTTTAAAATTACCAAAATAAAAAAGCTCTCAATTTTGAGAGCTTTTTTTATAATTTGTCTTTGAGGTCTTCCAGCATTTCTTTTGTAATGGGCTTAGACAAGAAGTCGATTACAATGGGATAGGTCTTTGATTTTTCAATATCTGTCGGGTCAATAGTAGATGAAAGTACAATAACCTTTGTTTTTGTATTGAATTCCTGATACTCCTTTTTAGTAAAATTGTCGAGAAATTCCCAACCACCCATAACCGGCATGTTCAGGTCTAAAAAGATAAGTTCAGGACAATGGGTTTCATTATTAGCCTTAAGCTTTTCATAATAGTCCATAGCCTCCTGGCCATTTTTTGCAGTAATTATTTCTTCTGTAAAAGACGCTTTGGCAATTACCATCTTATAAAGCATTAGAGTAATTGGATCATCATCCACACATAAGATTTTATGTAGCATTTTATTCCTTTTTGAATGTTAATGTAAACTTAGTTCCTTTATTTACCTGGCTTTGAACATCAATTGTTCCGCCCATTGTTTCAACTTGAGATTTGACAAGATATAACCCAAGTCCTTTACTGTCCGGATAATTATGGAATCTTTGGTATAGCCCGAAAATCTTGTCTTTATTTCGTTCAATATCGATTCCTATTCCGTTGTCTTCAAAGGTAAGAATTGTCTTATCAACTTTCTCCTTTGTAGTGATAGTTATTTTTAATTTTTTTGCAGGATTCCTATATTTTATGGCATTTGTAAGCAAATTCAGCATGATGCTTTCCAGATAAGCCTTGTTCATGTTTGAAAGCGAGTCGTTTTCAAGATTGATTTTCAGGATTGGCTGGTGCAGGTTTATAAGATAGCTTAGCTGGTCAAAAACAGTTTCAAATACTTCGCTGAAAAGAACTTCTTCCTTCTGGATAGACGGATTGTCTTTGATGATGACAACCTTGACAAGGTCATTTATGGTTTCGTTCAGAAGATGTGTAGACTTTGTAAAGCCATTGAGTATGAGTTTCAAGTCGTCGTTTTCTATAGGAATATCTTCAATCAGGTTCAAAAGCCCGGTTAGGTTGGATAACGGCGCCCTGAGATTGTGTGATGTTATATAAGAGAACTGTTTTAAATCCTTATTGTTTTGTGTTAATTCACGGATGAGCTGTTCCCGTTCTTTTTCCTGTCTTTTCAGAAGGGTAATGTCCCGCTGTATCGAAATCCAGTGTGAAAGCTGTCCTTCTTTGTTTGTAATCGGAATCATGGAAAAGCTGACCCAGTATTCTTCACCATTCTTTTTGTAGCTAATGGTTTCAATCTGTGTTTCCTCTTCATTTTTGATAGCCGTAACCAGTTTTTTCAATTCCGATTCGTCAGAATTTTTGCCTCTGAAGAGTAATGGTGATTTTCCAATGACTTCAGATGCCTTGTAGCCGGACATTTCTGCAAATGCCTGATTGGCAAAGATAATTTTTGGAATAGAAGTTTCAGAAGTATCATTGTCTGTAATGATGACCGCATCTTTGGCCTGTGTAATAACGGTTTCCAGAAGCTTTAGTCGTTGTTCTTCCTCTTTCTGCTTGGTGACATCCTGCATGGAACCAATCATTCGTATTGGTTTACCATTGCTGTTTTTAATCAGGAAACCTCGGTCAAAAACGTGTTTGTATGTACCATCAATGCATTTGAAACGGTATTCATCCTGCCATTTTTCAACTTTTTTCTCAAGAAAGTTATATAGTTTAACCGATACTCTAAGGCTGTCTTCCGGATGTATTCTATCAAACCACCATTTTGATGTATCGCCAACATCTTCTTTTTTGTATCCAAAAACACTGCTGATTCCTTTGTTCCATTGAAAATCATCTTCCTGAATTTTCCAATCCCATATGGTGTCGCTGGTTGCTTTGGCAACAATGTCATAGCGGTCTATGGCTTCTTTTAATTCTTCGCCGGCTCGTCTGTTTTCAATCACTACGCCTACCAGATTGGCAATGCGGTCAAGCAGATAGATTTCATTAGGATTGGGTTCTCTGTTGGTTTTGTAATAGGTTACGAAACTGGCCAGACTGGAACCGTCTGTTTTTCTAATCGGGATCGACCAACAGGATTTTAGACCATTGGCTATGGCAGCCGGAGCAAAATTTTTGCAGAGCGGTTCTTTTTCAATATCGGAAATAAAAGCACTTTCGTTTTTAAAGATGCTTTTTTTCGAATCGATATCGTTTATGGAGTCGACATAGCTTTTTGGAAGCGAATTGCCTACAAAGTGTTTTATCTTATGGTTTTTGATTTCAATAATGGAGCATAAGGCATCCGGCATCAAAGTTTCGATGTTTTGGATTACTTTCTCCAAAACGTCCTTTAATGATTTGTTGGGTTCCGCATTAAGCCTGTAGGTGTCTTTTTCAAATGCGAGTATGGTTTCCTGGAACTTACGTGTCGTAATATCCTGAAGGGCACCTATTTTTTTAACCTGTTTGCCATCTTCCCATATCAGGTCAAAACGGTCCAAAACATGGGCATAGGTGTCATCCTGTTTGCGGAAACGGTATTCTATTTCATGGTGCGAATCTGAAGAATCTTCTTTGATGGCGGCAATTTTTTCCCTGACTTCTTCTCTTTCGTCAGGATGCAGCCGCGATACCCAAAAATCTAAATCCAGATACTGTAGGTCTTTAAAGTCAAATCCGAATAGTTTTTTGTAATTGGAGCCTGCAATGTATATTTTCTTTGTTTCGGCATCAAATTCATATATCGCATCACTTGTTGCCTTTGCGATAGCTTCATAGCGAAGGTTGCTTTCCTTGATTTTAAGTTCGTTTTCAATCCTTTCGGTTACATCACGCGCATTGAGTACAATTCCGTTAACTGCGGCATTGTCTCTCATGTCGATGACATTGGCTTCTAGCCATCGCCAATTGTCGTTTATTCCAATGTATCGGAATGGGCGGGTGGCGATGCGTTTTTCTGTTTTTAATCTGGAAAATTCCTGTTTGAAAATTTCCTTTTCGTCCGGGTGAAGCTGGTCGAAGGCATTGAGACCGATGTAATCATCCGGATTTATTCCGTAATTGGTCTGAACATTCGGACTGATATAAGTAAATACGCCATCAGTGTCAAGAATGGAAATCAGTTCTGAACCGTCCTGAACCAGGGCTTTGAACCTTTGTTCGTTGAGTTCATTCTCTTTTTCGGTTTTAAGTCTTTCTGTAACATCTGTTACTAAAACAAGTCGGGTTCTTTTTCCATTGAAATTAATTTCATTGCCTTGGGTAATGACATCGATTGTTTCGCTGTTTTTTGTAGTGTGTTTGAAAGACATTTCCACAAATTTTCCATTTTCCCTAAGTGATTTTACTAAAGCCATGGCTTTTTCAGTGTCATCTTTGGCTACAAGGGTGGAAGCTTTCAGATTTAAAAATTCTTCTCTGGTATAGCCGTATTTTCTTATAGCGGCATCATTGGCATCCAAAACATGTAGCGTTTCAATGTCATAGACTAGTTTTGGTAGCGGACTGTATTGAAAAATATCTTTGTATTTTTTTTCTGAATCGCTCAGCTTCTGTGCTATTTTCTTGCGTTCGATATTGTAGAGTATCGTTTTGAAAAGCAAAGAAGCGTTCAGGTCTTCTTTCTGCAGGTAGTCGGAAACTCCATATGAAAGTGACTTGATGCTGAATTCCTTGTCAGAAAATCCGGTTAGTATGATTATCGGGATGTCTCTCGATATGGGGATGATTTCATTCAAAAGCCGTTCGCCTTCTCCGTCGGGAAGAATCAGGTCCAGAAAAATAATATCTATTTTTTCTTCCGTATTCAGAATGTTCCGGGCTTCTTTGAGATTCCTGGCCTCATAAAAAACGGGATGACGGAATTCTTCTCTTATATAATCTTTAATCAGCACCAGGTCGCCCTGATTGTCTTCGATTATTAAAAAGTGAATACCTTCTTTTTGAAACGTCATCGGTTACTATTTTTTAGGCAGTTGAACCATTGATAGCCAGAACTCTTCAATTGCGGCTACCGTCTCCAAAAAATTATCGGCTTCGATGGGTTTTGTTATAAAGCAGTTTACGTGGTTTTGATAGCTCTTCAGTATGTCGCTTTCAGATGACGATGTGGTTAGCATAATTACAGGTATATGTTGAATTTGGGGATTCGATTTAATTCTGGCCAAAACTTCATGGCCGTTTAGTTTTGGGAGGTTTATATCCAGAAGGATAAGGTCTGGCATTATAGTATTTTTATAAGCTCCCTTTTTTTCTAAAAACTGTATAGCCTCCCATCCATCTTTTACGACTGAGATTTCTTTTCGTATACTGCCATAGCCCAGGGCTTCTCTTGTTAGCAGGATATCGCCTTCATTGTCTTCAATCAGTAAAATAACAATTGATTCCATTGGGCACAGATTAGAATTTAACAAATATAATAAAACTATTCACTTATTTGCTTACAGTAAAATAAAATGTGCTGCCCTGACCTTCTTCTGATTCTACCCAGATTTTTCCACCCTGGGCTTCTATAATTTTTTTACAGATTGCCAACCCAATCCCGGTTCCTGAATATTCGTGTTTGGCATGAAGCCGTTGGAAAATGACGAATATTTTTTCACTGAACATAGGGTCTATTCCAATTCCATTATCCTTAACCAGAAAAAGCCAGCGGTTATCCAAATCCTGATAGGTTATTTCTATTAATGGTGGCTCTGATTGGCTGTGGTATTTTAGGGCATTGCTGATTAGGTTCTGAAAAACAAGCTGTATTGGTGTCTTACGGTTTTGGATAGTAGGCAGATGGCTCCATTTTATAACCGCCTTGCTTTCTTTTATAAAGGTTTCGTGATAATTGACAACTTCTTCAATTAGCGTATTGAGGTCGATTGTTTCGATGGTCTGGTCGAATTTCCCAACTCTGGAGTACTCCAGAAGGTCAAGTATAAGATTGCGCATCCTGTGAGAACCGTCAACGGCATAATGAATGTATTCTTTGCCTTTGTCATCCAGTTTGTCATTGTATTTTCTTTGGATTTCTGATAAAAATCTTGTTATCATGCGTAAAGGTTCCTGCAGGTCGTGTGAAGCGATGTAGGCAAATTGTTCCAGCTCTGCATTGGAAACAGCAAGCTCTTCCATTCTTTTGTTAAGTTGAAGATTAAGCTGTTTGAGTTGCTCTTCATTGATTTTCCTTTCTGTAATGTCTTCCAGAGAACCTATCATACGGATGGGTTTCCCTTTTTTGTTGAATAGGATATATCCCCGGTCATATATATGCCGGATGTCTCCGGATTCTGTAATGATGCGGTATTCGTCTGACCATTTTTCTTTATTTGAAGTTTCGATAAACTTGTCGAATCTTTTTGCAACCCGTTCTTTGTCTTCCGGATGAATTTTATTAGTCCACCAGGTGCTGTGGTTTTCAAGTTCCGGATAGCCAAAGATTCTTGTAAGCGATTCGCCCCAGATAACCCTGCCTTTCTTAAAGTCCCAGTCCCAGATAATATTGTTGGTTGCTTTGGTTACTACGGTATATCTGTTATTGGAAAGGGTAAGTTCTTCTGTAATGTTTTTTAGCCTGTTGAGGTATTTCTGGTTTTTGTTTTCATATCTCCTTAGCATTACCCAGAAGAGAGCTCCCGAGGCCACAATAAAACCAATTCCTTTAAGCGTTTGGAAGAGAATGCTGTCGCCATTAAAACCAAAATAGGCAAATGAGCGGTCACTGACTAAAATCCATAGGATTCCAATCACAAGATAGATGGAGATTATTTTATTGGAAGGTTTGTACATGGGGTATGTTCTTCATTGTAAAGATAAAGGTAAAACTCTTTTTGTTCAGATTATTTATGTTAAAAAATCGGGTTAGGAGCTAATTATGGAATCCTGAGTTACTGGCTTATTATGAATAAGTTAAGTCCATAGGAAAAAACATTTTTTATGTCAAAATAATGTGTAAATTTGCACCTTCAAAAAAAATCAGATGGAATCTATCAGAAACATTGCAATTATTGCCCACGTCGATCACGGTAAGACTACTTTGGTTGATAAAATTATGTACCATTGCCAGCTTTTCCGCGAAAACGAAAATACGGGAGACCTGATTCTTGACAATAACGATTTGGAGCGTGAGAGAGGTATTACCATTACTTCTAAAAACGTTTCTGTTGTTTATAAAGGAACAAAAATCAATATTATCGATACTCCGGGTCACGCGGATTTTGGAGGCGAGGTTGAGCGTGTCCTGAATATGGCCGATGGTGTTTGCCTTTTGGTAGATGCTTTTGAAGGTCCTATGCCGCAAACGCGTTTCGTGTTGCAAAAAGCAATCGATCTTGGATTGAAACCTTGCGTGGTAATCAATAAAGTAGACAAGGAAAACTGTACTCCTGAGGAAGTACACGAAAAAGTTTTTGACCTGATGTTTGAACTTGGTGCTACTGAAGAGCAATTGGATTTCCCAACGGTTTATGGTTCTGCAAAAAACAACTGGATGTCTGAGGATTGGAAACAACAGACTCAAAACATTGAGCCTCTTTTGGATATGGTTATCCAGCATGTTCCTGCTCCAAAAGTTTCTGAAGGAACACCACAAATGTTGATTACATCTTTAGACTTTTCATCTTTTACAGGACGTATTGCTATTGGACGTCTTGAAAGAGGGATATTGAAAGAAGGAATGCCTATTTCTTTGGTAAAAAGAGATGGTAAAGTTATAAAATCACGTATCAAGGAACTTCACACTTTTGAAGGACTTGGCCGTAAAAAAGTGGAGCAGGTAGTAGCAGGTGATATTTGTGCAATTGTTGGTGTTGAAGGTTTTGAAATTGGTGATACTATTGCCGATTTTGAAAATCCGGAAGCATTACAGACTATTGCTATCGATGAACCTACGATGAGTATGTTATTTACGATTAACGATTCTCCTTTCTTTGGAAAAGAAGGTAAGTTCGTAACTTCAAGACATATTCGTGAGCGTTTGACAAAAGAGTTGGAGAAAAACCTTGCAATGCGTGTTGGTGAGACTGATTCTGCTGATAAGTTCATGGTTTTTGGTCGTGGAGTTCTTCACTTGTCAGTTCTTATTGAAACAATGAGAAGAGAAGGTTATGAATTGCAGATTGGTCAGCCTCAGGTAATCATTAAAGAGGTTGATGGTGTGAAATGCGAGCCTATTGAAGAATTGACAATCGACCTTCCGGAAAATCTTTCAGGAAGAGCAGTAGAATTTGTGTCTGTACGTAAAGGCGAAATGCTTTCTATGGAAGGAAAAGGAGACAGGATGGTTGTGAAATTTAATATTCCTTCACGTGGTATCATCGGTTTGCGTAACCAGCTATTGACAGCTACAGCAGGTGAGGCCATTATGGCACACCGTTTCATAGGTTATGAACCATACAAAGGAGAGATTCCGGGAAGAAATAACGGTTCATTGATTTCTATGGAAAATGGTAAGGCGATTCCTTATTCTATCGATAAATTACAGGACCGAGGTAAATTCTTTGTGGATCCAAACGAAGATATCTATGAAGGTCAGGTAATTGGCGAGAATACGCGTAGCGATGATATGACTGTAAACGTAACTAAAACGAAAAAACTTTCTAACGTTCGTTCTTCAGGAGCGGATGAAAAGACAAGAATCGTTCCGGCTATCAAGTTCTCATTAGAAGAGGCGCTTGAATACATCCAGAAAGATGAGTATGTTGAGGTTACGCCAAAATCTTTACGTTTGAGAAAGATTTACTTAAATGAAAATGACAGAAAACGTTTTAAATTCTAATCCGTTTTCCTGATATACAAAAGCCATTCTTAAAAGAATGGCTTTTTTTATGATAGTTGTCTAACCCTTTTGAGTATTTTGCTCTTATATACATTCTTCATCCAGATGAACCCATTTGCATTTCCATTGTCCGCTAACGTTGATGTATAATCTTTTATAAACAGCCATTTCTTTCATATCTTCAATCCATAATGCACCAATCGATTTCTCCGTTTGGTCCTTCAATAAATCCGTCGAGTGTTACGGCCAGGTCTCAAATTTTGATGTGCATTCTGATTGATGTTTGCACCAAATATAAATATTTATTGTAGGATTATATGGGCAGTAATGACTCTTTACATATAAAACACATTGAATTTATGTCCGTCAGGGTCAGAAAAAACAAACCCATAATATCCTTTTCCGAATTCTTCTGCTTCGGAAATAATTGTCCCGCCTGCATTTTTAACTGCTTCCTGCCATTGGTTTACTTCTTCTTTGCTTTCGGCAGAAAGGGTAAATATTATTTCGTTGCCCTGTTTTGGATCGGTTAATTCTATTTTGGTATTGGATTTAAGGATTTCCTTTAAAAAGAAATGGATGATAAAATTGTCATCGCCAACCAAAAAACTGGTCAGTTCTTTAGAAAATCCATTTGGTTGAAAGCCTATTTGAGTATAGAATTCAGTTGTGCGTTCTAAATCTTCAACACCCAGATTGGCCCAGATTTTTCTTGTCTTCATAAAACGTTATGGTTTAATTTACAGTAGGATATAACAAAGATAAGTAATGAATTGATTTTTTATTTATTATAATCAGCTAACTTCGCCAGTAGTTTTTATTTTTAGCACTTATTCGGGTAGTTGAACAGAGTTTAAAGTCACAATACCCAAATAAAAAGAATTGAAATAAGCATCTTTTACTGCTGTCACTTTTAAGACAAAATAGATTAACTTAGGACTCAGAACCTCAGAACCTCAGAACCTTAGTGCCTTAGTGCCTAAAAAAAACACTTTCCTGTAAATCATTCCACGCACCTCCGTTATATACTTTCTTAAATCCTTTTTCTTTCAGGATATTTTCGGCCTTGACACTGCGAAGACCATGCGAGCATACGGTGATATAGGTTTTTGCAGTGTCGAGTTCAGTATAGCGATTACGGATTTCACCTAAGGATATATTGAGCGAACCTTCGATATGGCCTATCTTATATTCATTTTCTGTGCGTACGTCGAGAATAATGGCTCCTTCAGATAATAACTTGTCCAATCCTTTGTCTAAAGTGTAAATTCTGTAAATACGATATCCGATGTAAATTAGAAGCAATACACCCACAATAATAATTATCCGTTTCATATTTTTCCTAGGATTTTACGGTCTATATAAAAGGTGCCAAAAGGAATAACACACGCCAATAGGACTTTGTAGGTCGTTTTCCTGAACTGCCATTGCTGCTCGACTCCAACGCTTAGGGTGTTTATTATAAAGAGCAGGAACAACGCACCGTGGGTGGGTCCTATTATTTTTGAAAGGGAAGGATTTTCAGCTGCATATTTTAATGGTACGGCTATAAAAAGAAGTACGAGCGGGGAAAGGCCTTCGACATAGCCAAGAAGCCGGAGGCGTCCGATAGGAGTTTTCAATAGTGTAAGCATATTATCTGAAATAAGGTCGGTTTGCGAAAGGTGAGAATGGCCAGGGTATGGCAATGAAAATCAGGAATAGGGCTAAGCCATACCAGATAAGCATAGTCTTAAATTTTTCATTATCCAGAGTTTTTCTTTTTGCCATAGCCGAACCGATGGTAATGATAATTACGGCTATTAGCATAAGAGTGCTGTGTATGAGACCAAAAAATAATAAATCGAAATTTTCTTTGGCAGTACTGAAATTTTTGAGAAAGTACTTGATTATCGGGCTTTGAAAATATAATGTCATCCCAACCATAAGCTGGAGATGTGCTATGGTAGCAGTCCAGTGTCTGATGGTATTGTCTGTTTTTGTAAATACAGTTTTTAGAAAATAACCGCGATAAGCTTTATAAAGAGCAACAATCAGGCTGATTAAAACAAGCCAACGCAATGTAGAATGAAGAAAAGTAAGGGTTTGATACATAGCTGTGAAAGACTATTTTGTTTGATGCGAACAAAAGTAAATAAAAAACATACTAATTAGTATGTTTTTGGATAAAAAAATTAACGTAAGGTTTCGAGATAGTCTTTTAACTGTTGTAGATAGACAAGATAGACCGATTTGCTATTGCTGAGTTTGCCTATATTCCGTATGCCCCAATAGCCAGACATAATAAAAATAGCAACCTGCTCTGCTTTTACTTCCGGTCGTATATTTCCTTCTTTTTTACCATTTTCGATACAGCCAATAATAGCATCTTTCCATTCTAACGACAGGTCGTTTAGTGCTTTTGTAAATTCAGCGTTCCAGGGAGCCATTTCCTGGGCAAGATTGGAGGCAGGACAGCCATATTCTACTTTAAGAATTTCATTGTCCATAAGTATCTCACGCATCATGTCATAGATAGTCTGGATGGAATCGCCGCCTGATTGTAGTGGAGTTAGGAAAGTAGCCCTAAATGATGGTTTTAGTAATTCGTTGATGATAGCAATGCCCATTTCGTCTTTGTTTTTGAAATGGTAGTAAAAAGCTCCTTTGGTGACAGCGGTTGTGGCCAGAATTTCATCAATACTGGTAGTCAGGTATCCTTTTTCATATATCAGCTCAAAAGCTTTTTGGAGGATATTCAGCCGTGTGATTGCCGCTTTTTTCATATCGGGAGCTGTATTTTTTAAGTAAAGTAAGAGATTATTTTGAGTTTATGCAATTTTCCCGAATCTTAATAATATTGGTAATATTCAGATTGAAATTGTTGTGCACGACGTAGATAGAAAATATCAGTAATTAATTTTTCTAAGCTATCTACTGTTTGATTTAATTTTTTTCTACGTTTCGCCTTTTCTTCTCCAAATGTATTCGTGTCAATTGAGAGTTCGTCATCAATCAGCTGTCTTAATGAGGCAATGTATATTTGCTTTTGTTTCTCTATATTATAATTTTTTTCAAAATTATCCTTTGACCTTGAATATAAATAAATTGAATATTCTACATAGCCAAATATTCTTGAATTTTGATGTCCAAAATAAGTTCCTCCGTGTTGTAAATCACCAAAGAGACTATTTATATTTTGATAGATATCTGTGAGTTTGGTACGTAAATCATCATACTTTTCAATTCCATTTCTTTTTTGGAGAAGATGTGCATACAGAATATAATATTGGTCTTTTCCGACTTCACTATTAAAACTACCTAAATTGTCATCGCAATAATATGCTTGGTCTGGATTTATAGCAATGGTGCTTGTGGAAAAATTATCTGAGACTTTTTTGAGTTCTGCAGTAGTGGTTGTTATGGTGTCAGACCATGAAGTATAAATTATTGTGTCTTTTGTTTTGTCCTCAGGTAAGGAATTGGATTTAATAGGTGTTTGGTCTTTACAGCTGACAGCAATAAATAAAAAGATGTAGAGTAAGTGTTTCATAAGATGTATATGAAAGTACGATTGTTTATAACTGCTATTATATATTTTACAAACTTTTATATTATGACGGTTCCTTTATGATAAAACGTCATTTTAGCATTTTCAATAAATTCTTCAATTGAAGTTTTTTTGGTTGCTTTTTTATTATGGAATTCAATATAATATTCAGTAGGATTGATTACACCAATTTGAATTAACCAAAATTTAAAGCGTTTAGTTTGAGGATTTGGATTCAACTCTTCAAGTTCTTCAAAACAACAAATTGATAAACTATCATTTCGGATGAAGTTATAAATTATTTTTTGGTCACTTGTTAATGAATCAAGTTGGGACTTGCTTTTCTTTACCGTCTCTTTTCCAAAAATTACATCAGGATTAAATATTCCCTTTTTAAAAAGCATTTCATAGCTTTTATTTTCAATTGAAACGGTTATAATTTTTTCTCCAAATTGATAACTGTTATCTGCAACGAGTTGAATGTTTTCTTGAAAGCTTGGATAATTGCCTTTTCTGTATTGGTTTGAGTTAAAAACCTCTTTCGCAAATCTATACTTTTCTTCATTTAGGTTTTGTCCAAAGGTGTTGGTTAGATTTATTACAAGTAAGATTGAAAAAAGAAGTTTTCTCATTGTTTATAACTTTAGAAGATTTTATTAAAATTGTTTGTTATTCTCTTTAAAATACTCAACAAGAAGTTTTATAATATTATCTTCATATTCATAAAACTTATCATCGAGTTGTTCCCATTTTTCAGAAATTCCCTCGTTAAGACTTTTCATTATTTCTCTCCTTGTTTGTGTATCTTTTGATATTGGATTTTGTGGAAAAATTCGAATTGCTTCATAGATTAATTTAGCGGTTTTATAAGCACCAATATTTTCATATGCTTTTAATACCTCATATGTGTAATCGCCTGAACTATTAAAAAAGAATTGGTCAAATCCGCCATTATTTACTTGCCCCTCCAAAATATCAACAAATACAAACGTTTTTTCAACTTCACTCAGATTGGAAATGTTTTCATAATTGTAATCCAATTTATGCCATATAATTTCTCCAATTTGAAGGATAATTTCTTCTTCATTTTCTTGGTTTAATATTTCAGTAATTTTTTTCATTTACTGGTTGGGATTTTATAATAAGAAACTAAGTAGTTGTAATTATATATTAGGCGAATTGTGTTTTCTAATTAAAATAGGAGTTAATATCAACGAAATAAGCCAAGCTGAAATAATAATCACGATTAAATGTCCGTATAATTTATAATCCAGTCCACAAAAAAGTCTAATAAAAACAATTGCCAACGTCAAACACATTGAAACAATCCAGTATCTCCTGTTTAATGGTTTGAATGCTTTTGTATCTTTTGGTAGCCTGAATATTGCAAAAAGAATTATCAGGGCACCAATAAAGGTACTTAAATGTTGCAAAATTTTCCAATAAGGTATTTGCATTTCAAATAGCCTAATAGTATTTTTTAGTGATGGGATTTTTTCAACAAAATAGCCATGCTGATGTGTAAATCCATCCCAGAAAATATGCGAAAAGGCACCAATCAAAATAGAAATTATTACTATTAACCAATTTCTCTTAAAGTACTTATTCCAGTCAAACTTTTTGAAAGTTGAAACCCTTAATCTTAATGGAACAGGCAAATTATCGAATAAGCTATTGCGGACAATATTATGAAAAATAAAACTCAATATAATTCCTAAGGGCAAATCAAACCAAAAAATACCTGCTATTGTATGACTGTAGTTGCTAGAGGTTTTCATCCTTAAAAAATATTCAAAATCGGGAACCATACTTCCAATTACAAGCCCTGTCAATGAAAACCATTTTCTGTTTAGAAATGTCATTGGTAAAACTATAGCCGGATGAGAAAAAGTAAATGGCATTTTTGTAGAAGCTTTAATTAAGAATCAATTCTATAGTTTTGTTTTTTCCATTTTCTATTTTAATAGTATCTGTACGGTATCCCTTTTTTTGAACTATCAATTCTGTATTATTGGAAGAAAAAACAAAACCGCTCATGTAATGAATTTCAAAAAAACCTTTAGCATCTGTGTATATCGTATCATGCTTACCAATTTCTCTCAGCATGACTTTTTCAATTGGCTCACGAGTCTGTTTGTCAATAATTATTCCGCTCACATTTTTGTAACCATCACAAGAGGAAATAAAAATTGTGATGATAACAACTATTAAACTAGAACTCAGTTTCTGTAATTTCATATTTTATCCGTTTTGTCAAAAAGACCTTTTATCATGTTTAATTTCTGTATAAATCTGCCTAATGTTATCCTGTTGTCATTAGACATCCGAAACATAATTCTATATAAATGAAATCAGATAGTTTGTGGAGTCATAAAGCAATATGGTATCCATTATTTTAGTTATTATCGATGCTGGGAGCTATATCAAAATATGTTTTAAAGCAATTTTGCTCTGCGACTTAGCGTCTTTGCGTGAAAATTGCCCGCAAAGACGCTAAGTCGCAAAGTCCACATGAAAAAACGATTAAAAGTAAACATTTTTCGCATGTCCTTTTAACTAAAGCTTTAACTGCAATTTCATCATTATATCCGTCTGTTCGTCATTGCCTAATCTAAAAATATGTTTGTCAAATTCGACAAAACCGTTCTTTTTATAGAAAGCAAGAGCCCGATGGTTTTCTTCCCATACGCCAAGCCAGACATAATCGGCTTTTGTTTCTTTTGCTATCTGTATTGCTTTTTCATAGAGCAGTTGGCCAACTTTCTTTCCATGAAATTCTTTAAGCACATAAATCCTTTCAATTTCAAGCGCCTTAGCATCTTTTAATTCGGTTTGCGATGCTCCGAAATTAAGTTTCAGATATCCGATTACAGTCTCTTTTTCCACCGCAAAATAGAATTCTGAGTTGGTATTGCTGAGTTCCGAATGCAGTTTTTCGGTTGAAAAACTGTTCTCAAGATACTCCTTCATATTTTCCTCGGTATTGCTTTCGGCAAAAGTTTCGAAAAAAGTCTGCCGACCAATTTTTTGCAATTGGTCGATATCATTTAAGGTGACCCTTTTTAGTTGAATATCCTCCATTATTATTTGATGAGTTTGTTTGGAAAACGTTTATTCATCATGTCTTCTACCGTTGATTTATGGCGGTTGATGATAAACAGTTTGGTGTTGTCCGGAAGGTTAAAAATTTCAATAAATTCAGCCTTCGGATTTAGCTTTTTGTTTTTAAGTACGTCGAAGTAGTCTTTTAGCAGGTTGAGTTTTTGTTCATGGTTTTGCGAAATGACAACTACTTTTGTTATAGGCATAGCCATTGTTTTTTCCACTTCAGTCGCACTAACCGGAGCCCCCATTCTGTTATTCGAATATTTACGGAAATTTCTTCTGAAATAAGTCCAGTCGCTAGGAGTATCGGCAACAATGTAACGGTAAGCAAATAGGTGTGAAAGTTCATTATTCCACTGCGGAAACTGAGTGTCATAAGTGTTTACATAGGCTTTTACAAATGCTTCGTCCATTGGTTTTTTGTCTTCAATATATTTTTTCAGTACCGGATAAATTGCTTTTGCCATTTCAGATACATATTTATTGGCATACCATTCGCCATCATCTGCCTTTTTATTGATTTGCTCAATTACATAGCCATTGCCTAATGCGGTAGCCAATACTTCATTCATTAGCAATAAGGCATATTGGCTGTTAGGTGATTTGGTTTCGTTAAACCATTTTTGGATATTTTCTTTCATTTGCAACGACTGATTGTCATAAACAATATGGTATATTTCGTGCATGGCAACGCTAAAAAAGGAAACGTGGTCTTTTAAATCCAAAGGAGCTTCACAAACAGCAACATTAATAAAAGCTCTTGCTCCCAGATTGCCTTTGTCTAAAGAAGGAAGAAGGTTGAGTTCAAACGGAATGTTTTTGTCCCAGTTGGTGTTATAGAAAGTGAGTCCTGTCTGGAAAAAGTTGGAAAACTGATTGTTTTTGATATAGTTCTGCAGGTTGTTTTTCTGGACTTCAAAGGCTGTTTTGTTGGGTTCAAAAACAAGTTCGCGGTATATGGGCAGGAAATTTTCCAGGGTTTCAGAAAATACAGATAAGTACTCGTTGGGTATAAGGCCTAAGGATTTGTTCCTGAAATCGGCAATTGTTTGACTGATAGCCAGATTTCTTTCCAACATATCGCGTGACATCAGTCCTGTTTTTAGAGGAGATGGATATTGCGTAAAAGCATAGGTATAATCAATTGGCAACTGTTCAAAGTCTGCAATCTGTTTTTTAAACGCCTCGGTATTGTATTTTGAATTTGAAAAAATGGACTTTAATTCGTTATCAGGATAGTTGTCTGATATTTTGGTAATAAAGTCATAAACGGCATAAGGCTCTGAGCAGCTTAGCTTAAATTCTACGGGTTGTTGTGCGAAAACGAAGGATGTGCTTGTTGCCAAAACAAGAAGCAGGGTGATGATTTTTTTCATTCGATAAGTTTTTTGATTGATGATGATACACTACCGTGATAGTGCATTTGCTAAGATAAAAGTTTTTTCAAATGAAAATAGTTGAGGTTGAAAAATTAAGAGAAGATTAGGTTTTTTCTGAATTTGCCTCAGATTAATAAATCAATATCTTTGTTTCTTAAAGTATAAAAAATGGGCAAAAAGATTAGTTGTGTTTGTATAGGGCTCCTATTAATCTGTAGTTTTCTTTCCTGCAAGCAGAAACAGGCACCGGAAATCCACAAGATTCCGGAATCAAAAACAGAAAAGCAAGCAGAAAATGGAACTGCTGAAATTGAGAACTTTGATGCTTTTTTCGAACGGTTTTCTAAAGATAGTGTCTTTCAAAAAGAAAGAACTAAATATCCTTTGAAAATAGCCTATTATGAAGATATAGACGAAGACTTATCTGTGCGTTATGCTAAGGAAACGGAAAGTGCATATACTGATTTTACTGCGGATACTTTGGCTATGAATAAAAAAACAGACAGGTTTACTTTTAAGATAGAAAAGACCGATACTAAAATTATATACAAAAGGGTAGGGTATGATAATGGAATTTACATATCCTATATATTTTCGCTTTTTGGAAACTCCTGGTTTTTATCTGAAATCAGAGACGAATCTACCTAAAGTTTGCATTACAGGCTAACAGCCTGATGAGACATTTCCAAGGATTTGGAATTAATAAAAAAGCCTGTCCAAATCGGACAGGCTTTTTTATTATTTATTTTCGTTTATTATTTGTTTTGCATTACCGTTTTCGGGATTTAGTGCCAGCGATTTTTTATAAGCTTTTATGGCTTTTTCTTTTTGCCCCAATTTCATCAGGCATTCACCATAGCTGTCATAGGTGTTGTAACCATTTGGATAAAGTTCTGTGTTTAGTTTGAAAACTTTCAGGGCTTCTTCATTCTTGTTTTGGTTGAGCAGGTTGTAGCCAAATTCGTTGACCGCTTCTTCAGAAATATCATATTCTGATTTTGTCCCTTTTTTGAATTCCTGTTTTATCAATTTAATTGTCTTGTCTGCCAAATTGCCGGAATTGTAATAAGAGGAAATGGTTTTTAAATTCATCTTCCTTTCTTTTTCGATTTGTTGCGCTAAAGTTTCTACAGCGTAATATTGGCGTTCTTCGTCGGTTACTTTGGTTGGGTCTATTTTATAGCGTACCCATTTGCCGTTTGTAGACTTGTTTTTTGTAAACTGTGTTCCATAAATCTGCGGTTCTCCTTTTCTCATAAGATCTCTGTCTACGGCTGCGGCATACCACCATCTGTTGAGTGACGGGTCAAGTTCTAAAGCTTTTTTAAAAGTTTTTACTGCCATGCCGGAAGCAATGGTGTCGTTTCCGTGTTGAAAAACGATGCCTGAATTGAAGTAATCTTTAGCCGTTTGTACTTTGTTTTCTTTTAGTAATTCAAAAACGCGGACACGTCGCAAGCTGTCTTCCTTGTTTAAAATCATCCAGTTGATATCGGATTTCATTCTGGAATTCTGGTCGTCGTCGGCCATTTTTTGTAATTCAACATTGTCGGTTTGCGAAAAAGCCTTGATTGAGCAAAGCATCAGGAATAATGCCTGAAAGATTGTTTTTTTCATGTGATTTGATTGATAATTGATGATTTTTGATTGATGATTTTAGATTTTTGCCTACTGCCTACTGCCTACTGCCTTCAAAAGATAAAATTACCTATAAAAGGAATAGGAAAATTGTATAATTGGAACATGCCCGGAAAAATTATAAATATTCCCGGGCATGTTTATTATTATAAAATGATGTGTTGTTACTCTTGCCTACGCGTTTTTTCAAGTTCCACTGCTTTTTGAAATATAGGATCGTTGTTTAATAAAAACTGTTTGCCAAAGATGTCCTCTTTTGTTGTGATACGGGAATAAAGTTCTTTTATGGAATAGCTTACAGGATATTCTACATTGTTCTGAAAGATGTCTTTTGGCGTTTTGCAACCCGTAAAATCAATTTGAGATTCTATTCTGAATATGATTTTACTATGCGGCAATTGAAGTACTGTCGGATTTGTTTGAAGGCCGCCAAGTAAATCGGGCGTTTCTCCTATACTTATGAGCTGCTCATTGTTTTTGGCCAGGTTTGAAAGGTTGCTGGCAGAGGAATAAATAAACCGGTCCTGCAAGACATAGATTTTGCCTTCAAAAGAAAAATTTAAAGAATCAGGAATTACAAATCTAAAATTTGGATAGGTGATATAATACATTTTCGGCTTTTTTAAGGTAGCGGCATTTATCTTAAAAGTATGCGTAGTCCTGTTCTGAACAGAATCTTTATTGATGTTAAAATACTTTTGGTTATAAGGACTGAAATTTCTGCCAACCATTACGTTTTGTCCCAAGGTATCTTTAACTACTTTTTTCAAAAAGTTACTGTAAGTATTGTCACTTCCTCCGGGATTTCCTCGGATATCGAGTACAATAGCATTGACTTTATTTTTAGCAATTATTGGCCTTAAACGCTCGCTAAGAGTGTCACCATAAGCTTCCACCATCATTGGCAGTTTGGCATAGAAGATTTTTTCTTTTTCAAAATAATGGGTAATTATTGGTGTTTTTTCATCGTTATAACCGTACACCGAATTCTTTTCTTGTAAGAAAGTGACCGTGTCATTTTTTTTGATGTTCAGGTTGTATTTCTTGTTATCCTTGTCTAAAAAGACCAGTTTCAAAATGCCTTTTTTATAATTTTCTGACGGTTTATAGAATTTTTCATGATAAACCCTGTCATTCTCCCGGTCCCATCGTAAAGGAGATGATTGTTCAATACGGGTTTTTACATAGTCATGAATATCGGTTCCGTTGCAGCTTATGAGTTTCATTGAGGCCGGATATTTTTTATCGGAATAAGAGAACGGCAATAGATTGTAATATTGGCCTGAAGTATAGACCAGTTCCAGATTTAGCTTTGTGTAGAATTGCTTGTTGACATAATCATCATATTTATAACCGTATTGGATGGAACTGGTATCAATTCCTGTTACAACCCCTTTTGGTATCCAATTGTTTTTCAGGATGTCGAGATGCCAGCTTCCTAACATGTTTGAATGGCCGTCCTGAGCAGAATTAAGTGTTTTTTCTACAATTTGCAGGTATTCCGGAATTGTAGTCCGGGGCTGGATTTGCTTTCTTAGTTCTCTGGCATGAAGGTTAAAATCGATTCCTCTTACTTCTTCATTGAAATAGACAATCGGGCTTACCTGATTGATGTAGGATACTAAGGAGTCGTGGTCTTCCAAAAGCTGTTCATAGGTTAGCATAGGAGTACCTTCAATAATTGCCGGACGTGGTATGGCGTTTTTGTGATTAGTGGCACAGGCAATGCAAAGGCAGATTAAAAGTAGGGATAGGATTTTTTTCATGATTCTACATATTTTGACACAAAGAAATAAAACCGGTGTCTTCAAAAATTGTAAAAATCATTCACTGTTATTTTTTATTGTATATCCAGGTCAGGTCGTTTTGCTGTACCGAAACCTTATCGATGAGCTGTTTTGGTGAATAGCCCGAAAAGGTTTTGAAATCATTGATAAAATGGGCCTGGTCATAATACTGATTAAAGTGGGCAATTGTGGTCAGATTGTTTTGCTGGTTTAGGATTCCGTCCAATGTGTTCCTGAAACGTATGGTTTTTAAATAGGATTTTGCGTTTTGTCCCAGATGGTTTTTAAACAATCGGAATAGGGTTGTGTCACTTATTTCCAGTTTTTTGGATAGTGTTTCGATGTTGAAGTTTTCGTTGTGGCTGTATTTCGATATGTAATGTAGTGCTTCTCTCAATTTTTCAGGTAACTCGTTTTTTAAGTTTTTGAGAAGTAAAAGTTCTAATTGTGCAGCTCTTTTTGTGAAATCGTCCTGTTCAAAAATCTGTTCCAAAGTGAAAGAATTTTTGTGGGTAAAAATTTCTTCAAAAGCACCATCAGAAGTCATCAGGTCAGCATAAGAATCTTTTGTGAAAGCTCTTAAAGCAGACGGATAGAAAATAATACAAACCTGGTCAAGACTGCCATTTATATTGACATTGAAAGGCATTTTATGGAATCCGTAAAATCTGCTTGTAAAATTTTTATTGCCTTCTGTAATACTGCAGCTGTTTGTTTTGGAGTCATTTATGTATCTGACCGCACTATGCTTATAAATTGCCAGACATAAATTATTGTTGGGAAAGGTAGTATAGTTCAGGGACTGGTTGTCGGACTTTTAGAAAAACAAAAAATACTGAACATATTTTTTCAGCAGTTCGTTTTTTGGTTTTATAATGACTGACTTCATTCCTTTTTCGTCTGAAATTAGTAAAGTTTATAGTTTATTATCGCAATAAACTAAAATGTCCGCGTATGGTTCTGCCGGTTTCCAGTTTTACCAGATACCAATAATCATTGGCAGGTAGCGGATGTCCGTTAAAGTTTCCATCCCATCCGGTACCTTTCGGGTCCACATCAGCAAGAAGCTTTCCAAAACGGTCAAAAATATAGATTTTGGAATTGGCAAAGAAGTTCGGGCTAATACCGATGATGTCCCAGGTGTCATTAGTGCCGTCTGCGTTAGGCGTAAAAAAGGCCGGGATTTTCAGTACGGAAATTTTCTTTGATACAATGCCACAGCCATGGGTGTCGTATACATAAACAGTATGTACGCCAGGAGCTACATTTTCAAAATAATTGGAATTCTGGAAAGGCCCGTTTGGCAGGTCAAGGCTGTATTGGTAGCCGCCAATGCTTGTAGGGTCAAGGATTACAGTTACGGTATTATTCTGTGTTAAATCGACTATCACTATGTCGGCAATAGTAGCATTATTGGATGGCAGTACTTCTATGGTTCTGGTTTTGGAACAGCCATTGGCATTTGTGACTTTCACGGTATAGGTTCCTGCTTCATTAACCCTTATGGAAAATGTGGTTTGTATGGGAGTTGTTGACCATTCATACGTATAATCAGTTACGGAGCCTTGCAATAATCCTGCATCTAAAGTAGTGTAGCGATTAGGCAGATTGGTACAGACATAGTCAGTGTCCTGTACTTCGATTTGAGGCAGACGGTTAACGACCAATTGAATTGGTGAAATCCCCGAACAACTGTTGGCATCTTCAATTCGCACATAAATGGTAGCATTGTAAGGCGTGGCGTTTGGATAATTGCCGGTATTGGTAATTTCATTCTGTTCCAGTAAGGCATCGTTGAGGTTAGGATAAAAATGCGCAGTTTCGGTTGGAGACAATACAAGGTCGGTTGTTCCAAGGTCAAAAGGCATAATACCTGTTTCTGACAGGTCACATTGCGGAGCAATAGTAACCGTTCTGTTAATAACATTTACATTTAAATCGAGGGTTCCCCAGCTGAAACATCCGGTCGTGAGGTTGGTGATTTTTACATCAAGGGTTTCGGGATTTGATATATTGTTATAGGCAGTAGGAAGCGGTGTCGTTGTGCCTGTCCTGAAAAATGTTACACCAAGATTGGCATCGTTCCCTGTTAGCGATGGAATTGCTTCGTTGAGATTGAATAAGGTCAATCCGTCCGGAGTTAAGCCTGTATCACATTGAACCAAAGTGCCACTGACTTTGGCAGGAAGCGGATTTACAATAAGTTTGATTTCCTCTATTCTGAAACAGCCATTCGGATTAGTGACTTTGATGAATACAGGTTCCTCATTAGGAACGATGTTGTAATAAGTAGGTCCGTAAGCTCCGGTATTAGCCATGGCATTGGCAAAACTGGAATAATAATCTACTGTAGTTCCGACAGGATTTGAATTGGCAATTATGCCATTCGTGACATCACTCATAATAAAAGTCGCTTGCCCATTCTGGTCATCACCATCAAGGTTATCATCGCACACGGCAAATTGATTGTTTGGAATGACAACCGAATTGATTACTTCAACAGAAAATTCCGATGTCGAAAAACAGCCGGTTACGGTATTGGTGATTCGGGCAAAAATAGGCTGCGGGTTTACTGTATTTCTGAAATCGTTGGATGGTGTTATTGGACTTTCTCCCGTTAATACATCATTAAGGCTGGTATGATATGTAACAGCTACAGAGGTTTGGGTTCCAATAATGGTGCTGGTATTTAAATCGAGATTGAAAGAGGTAGAATTATCAATAGTACCGTCATTGTCGCAATTTTCCATATCAAGGGCAACTCCTGTAGGCATTTGGAATGTTGGCGGTTGGTTGAATGTAGCCGTTCCTGTCCAGGTTAGTGAAAAATTACTTGAACCTACAGGCCTGTCAATAACCAGAAAATAGCTTTCACCATTGTTAACCGTTAAAGATTGTACGAAACTGTTACCAAGTGCTCCGGGTCCTTCAGTAGTGTCAACTTCATCATCTTTAAGACCGGTGAGATTGTCTGTTGCATTGGCAGCTTGCGGGTTTGTAGTTGAACAGCGGATGGCTTGTCCTAAACTACCACAGCTAACATTAGGGCCAAATATGAAAAAATCAAAATCTACATCAATATTGGTGTTTTCCGGAGTGAGAATAAAACCGAGTGTTCCTCCGGTGTCAATTGACAATTTTAACCAGATACTATTGTTTTCCTGACTGCTACAATTGTTGCCAAAACCTAATTCCTGAATCCCGATTCCTGTAGCACTAAGACCTTGAAATCCCGTATTTCCACATACCACAATGGCATCGGTACAGTCGTTCTGAGAAAAGGCTTGGGTTACGGTAAAAAGGAACAGGAGGGCAAGAAGGAATTTTTTAAGTATCATTCGTTTAAGGATATTTGCCCAAATTTATCATATTTTTTAAACGAATTGTTATCTTTTTAAAGAAAAGTGCCCCCTCACGGTTCTTTCTGGGTTTAAAAGTACCAAATACCAGTAATCTGTTGATAGAGCGGGATGGTTGTTATAATTTCCGTCCCAACCGGCACCTTTAGGGTCAACATCTGCGAGAAGCTTGCCAAAACGGTCGAAGATGTAAATTTTGGCATTAGAATAGAATACGGAATTTATCCCAATAATATTCCAGGTGTCATTGTAACCATCGCCATTTGGAGTAAAGTAATTAGGAATGTATAGTACGGAAATGTCTTTTTTGACAATTCCGCATCCCCGCGTATCATAGACATACACGGTATGAAAACCAGGGCTTACATTTTCAAAATGATTAGAATCCTGAAAAGGACCGTTTGGCAGGTCAAGGCTGTATTGGTAACTTCCAATGCTTTCCGGTGAGAGTAATACGGTTACGGTGTTGTTTTGTACCAGGTCAACAATTACTACATCCGCAATAGTAGCATTATTGGATGGCAGGACAGTGATAGTTCTGGTTTTGGAACAGCCCTTGGCAGTTGTTACTTTAACGGTATAGGTTCCCACCTGATTAACCCTTATTGTAGGCGTGGTTTGTATTGGTGTAGTTGACCATTCATAAGTATAATCAGAGATAGTACCCTGTAATAAACCCGGGTTTAAAGTAATGTAACGATTAGGAAGGTTGGTACAGACATAGTCTGTGTCTTCTGTTCTGAGTTGTGGCAATGGATTTACGACAAGATAAATAGGGAAAAGGCCATTGCATTCATTGTTTTCTTCTACTCTGGCATAAATTGTCTGTCTGTCACGTACTGTATTTCTATAGGCTGTAGGTAGTGCATTTTGTTCAAGCAGCGCATCATCAATACTGGCATAGTAGGAAGTAGTGGCTGTGGGAGAAATTCCGGGAATCACAACATCAGTGAGTGTGAAATCAGAAATTCCGTCCTCACCGTTCAGTTCATCACATTTTTCAAGTAGTAAGGGAGCATTTATTACAGCATTTACAGTTAGGTCTAGTGTTGTTGTCACAAAGCATCCGGTCGTATTGTCTGTTACCCGGGCAAAAACCCGTTGCGGATTGGAGATGTTAGGGTAGGAATTAGGCAATGGATTGGTATTGTCATTCGCCGCCTGGGAAGACAGGAAAAAAGAGACGCTTAAATTTGTATTGCCTCCGGTAATATTTTGCGAAGCTTCAGAAAGTTTAAAAAGAATATTGGTGTCAGCTGCTGTGGGACTGCATTGTGTCAGGCTGGAAGGAAATGCTGTCGGAAGCGGATTAATCTGTATGTTCTTACTGCTTCGGATAGTTCTTCCTTCTACAACAGCAGTTGCCCAGACAGTATAATTTCCGGGACCGGGAAAGACATGAGATGGTTCAGAAACAGTACTAAAGGCACTGCCGTCACCAAAATCCCATACCACACTTTGAACGAAACCATTGGTACTTACTTCAAGTTCTGTAGCCTGACCCGCACAAAGATTTTTGGCAAGGATGTTTGTGCTGAATACGGAAGTAATAAACGGAGGTAGTCCGAATCGGGATATTCCCTGGTCCAGACTAATTGCGGCATTTTGATAATTGCAGGCTATTCCGTCTTCTTCCGGATTGTTGATAACGTCCAGAAAAGCATCTTCAAATCCGGTGTTGATGTTGGCTTTATAAATTTTCTTGTCAGGACCCAGTTGAAGTGCCGAAAAACTTTTTCTGGAAATAAATTGCCCTGAATTTGGAATGGATGCAGCTTCGAGATTGAATTGCATTACTCCGTTTTCTGCTGACAGGTAAAGCTTTTTAGTTTCGGCAGAAAATTCAACTCCATAGCAGCTGGCATCAGTTACTATTGCCTGACCGTTAGAAACAATTCCGGTACTGTTATCAAAATCATAGAGATAAAGAGCACCGCCGGTTTGAGGACCTACATGTGTTTCAGTAATCTGAACATGGGCGACAGCAATTTTTTTTCCGTTGGGAGAAACCTTAATTTGTCCAATCGCATTTCTTCTGTAACCCGAAATAGGAACTACAGGGTTAAGTTGCGAAATCACAGGAGTGGTGCTAACACCTGAAGGGTCAATCTTAAAAGCATAAAACTTGTCTATGAAATGGGTGATGACCCAGTAACCGCCTCCGTTTCGTATCTGGACAGCCGTTATTTTTTCGGAACATTTATATTTGATTTCTTCACCGGCAGGGTCGGGATTATAAGTAACCAGATGAACGTTTCTTGTTGTCACATTTCCAATACTTCCGTTCGCTCCGGTAAGTGACATGTCAACAACAGAATAGTTAAGACCGTTGTTGAAACCGTCATCACCATCCGGAATTGTGCCTCCTCCCGCTTCATATACTCCTGAAAATTGGTTGGGATAGGCCGCCGCATTCTGATGGTGCGGCTCGTCTACCGTAAAAATATAATAAAGATTGGGATTGGCAGGATTGGGTATTATAATGCCTGATTGCGTACTGGAAGGGTCTCCAAACAATCCTGTACCTGCTGCATAATCTCCATTTGGCATGATAACATGGTTTCTGTCCCAGACAGTACGGCCATCTGTATATAGCAGGAGATTACCGTTAAGGTCAGAAAAAGAACTGCATCCTTCGTCAGTAACGATTCTGATTGGATTTGGAAAAGTAGAAAGGGTGGTTATTGTATTGTCACTATTAAACCGGATACCGGCTCTGTTGCCAAAAAACCAGTTCGATGCTTCGCCCTGGGGGAAGCAACTTATGGATAAGAACAGAAATAATACCAGTAATTTTGACCTCATATTGAGCCGATTAGCTCTCAAAGATAGAAAATTATCTCAAAAGTGAGAAGTGTCCCCTGATTTCTCTGTTGTCTTGCAAAATTATTTTAAACCAATAATCGTTTGCCGGTAAATCGTGCCCGTTCAGCTTGCCATCCCAACCCGGTTGCCCTCCTTTGAAAAAGTAAATGAGCTTGCCATAACGGTCAAAAATGGCAACTGTAGCGTTGGGCTGATATTGTAGGTATGGAATTCTCCAGTAATCATTGGTTCCGTCATTATTCGGGGTAAAGAATTTAGGATAATCCATGATATAAAATTCATAGGTAATAGTGCCACAGTCTGCTTCTTTTATAATGACGTTATAACGGCCGGGAGCCAGATTTGTAAATGTTGGCGAATCCTGAAAAGTAAATCCGTCAAGAGAATATTGGTAGGTTCCAATGCTGTTTGACGTAAGCACAACAGTTGCAGTGTTATTTCCTCCCTGGAAATCTCTTATTCGGATGGTTTCTACTGTTGCAATACTGGAAGCCGTAACAATGAATTTTTTTGTGCCTTCGCAACCGTCAGCGTTGGTAACAGTAACGGTATAGGTTCCCGCCGCATTAACCCTAATGGTTTGCGTTGTTTCGTGATTTGGAGTGTTCCAGCTGTAGCTTGAAAAGCCGCTTCCCGCATTTAACAATACAGAACTGCCGCTGCAAATAGTAACTTCAACATCATCCAGACTGTTGCCGAAATAATTGACACGTACATTAAATTCGGCAATTCCGTAGCAGTCCGCACCGGAGCTTAATTTGGCATAGATGCGCTGTGTAAACGGAACCGTATTAGGAAATGTTTCCGGAGCAGGAATCGGATTGAGTCCTGATAACGCATCTGCATAGGAAGTGTAATAGTTCACATTTCCTGCCGGCAGATTAATCAGAATATCTGCTTCCCTGTCACGCAGGTTAAAAACCGAAAGACCGTCTGAAGGATTAGCATCGGTGTCGCATTTTTTCAAATCCTGAGGGTCGGCAATATTATTATTGGAAACATTTAATGTTACTTCTGCAATAGCATAACAGCCGTACTGGTTTTCTACACGGGCATAAACAATTGGCTGCGTATTTTCGAAATTGGTAACGTTGGTAATCGGGTTGGAATCCGAAGCCGCTTCCGCATTGGTCCTGAAATAAACCGGATCAGTTAATGTAGGATCGGCTGCTACAATCTGAGCGTTTGCCTGGTTGAGGTTAAACAAAGCAAGACCATCGTTATCTTCGTCACATTGTACTAAAACAGCATTGGATACTGTTGGCACAGGAGAATATTCAATTTTTATTTCACCATTTGAGAAACAGCCTCCCGCAAGTTCAACGCGTACAGAATAAGTGCCGGCTTCAATGACCTGATAAGTAGGAGTTGTTTCCGGTTGTAATATGCTGTTTTTATACCATTCATAGCGTATGGCATTGGCGTTAGTCGCATTTAATGTTAGGGTTTCGTCCTTACACAACGGATTTCCATTTGCCAGCAATCGGTCATTACCTAAATCCGTTTCTATCTTAAAACTTCCTCCACCTAAGAAAATAGCCGAGTCATATCTGTAATTGCCTTCATCAGCCACAACCAATTTTATATGATAGCGAACGCCTGGCGTTACATCAGATTGGGCTGTCATGATAACAGTCTGTCCGTTGAAATTGGTTGGGTGTTCATATCCGTTGAATCCGCCAAAATATTCTTCGTTTTGAGCATCACAACCTCCGTTTCCGCCAATTGCCGGACGTACAGAGGTTACCTTAACGGGTATTGTAGTGCCTGGAATAACAGCCAGGTTTTTATATTCTCCGGTGCCGCCAACTTCTTTAAGCAGGAATGCAAATCCGTCCGAATAGCGGCATGGCGCATTATCATGATATTCTTCTGAAGAAAGAATGTAGTCAAAGCTTATTTTGTTGCCGAGAGGTATAAAGTCAAATTCAAGTACGGTAGCGTTAACAGAGTTGTTTATTTCCAGGGCAGCTTCCAAATCAGAATCGCCCGGCCAGTCCATTCCGCGTCCGTCATCTAACAGGCTGCTGTTAGGACCTTGTGCGGCCACAGCTCTTCCTGTGCTTAGTATGATTCCGTTTGCAAACGGAAAGCTGCTCGTTCCTGCATTAAAATAACCATAGCTTTGTTCTCCGGATGCGAAATTCCCGCCTAAAACGGAGATATTTGAAACACTGGCACAGGTGTTATTGATGAGGACATCCCTGACTAATTGTTCTTTTGTATAAGTGTCATTAACTGTAATATATTGCGCTCTGGCTAAAAAAGGAACGCAAATTGCCAATAAGAAAAAAATGTGGGCTTTCGTCATTTTCATAGTATCGGCAAAGATACTATAAATCTCGTTTTTGAAGAATTTTATACGACATTAACATAAAAATAACCGTCCAAATGACAACAATAACAATTTCATACCAGTGCACGCTGTAATCTTTTGCAGCTACACCGCCAGAGACCTGATTTTCAATAGCCTTGTAAGCCTTGAAACGTGTAAATGGTTCTTTTATAAGATTTGACATCGATTCTAACGGAAGGAAAGCGGCAACTTTATCTACCTGTTCCGTACTCGTAAATACCAACCATCTCAGAAGTCCGTAAAAGATTTTTTCTGCAAAAAACCATACAAGCAGGAAACCTAATGCAAAAGCAGAACGTTTTACCAATACGCCCAGAAAAAGACAGAACGAGAAGAAGGCCACAAGTTTTATGAAATAGGCCAAAAAATATTCAAGGTCGGAAAAGATAATGGCAGCTTCGTCATAAGAAGAAAAGCACAGCCCTAATATCATCGACATGATGAAAATAAAAATTGTAGAGCCCAATGCGAAAAGTGCAACGGTTATCAATTTTGACTGTATGAATTCTTTTTTGCTCAGTCCGTCTATAAGATTCTGTTTGAGCGTTCCATAGGTATATTCGTTTGCCATCATTGAAACAATTACAACGGCAAGGAAAAATTTAAGGATGGCGGCAATGTAGGTGTTGAAATGCCATATATACGGAAAATTGAAAATTCCCTGGTCGGCAATACGGAAGTTAATTCCCAAAAAGCTGAAATTGATGGAAGCAATCAGGGCAATAAACGAAAGCAGAATGAAATAAGTAAGGGTCAATACTCTGCTTGCCTTATTCTGCCAAATTTTTTGGAGCTCTATAGATAGTAATCGTTTCATTGGTTGTATGTTTTGTCCGGGCGTCATGTCAGACTCCGGTTCGGATTGTTTTCAGGATTGTTATTTGTTGTTTGTCAGTTGCAGGAATTGCTCTTCCAGACTATGCTTGCGTTTTACAAGATGGCTCAGCGTTATATTCCTTTCAAAGAGGAATTTATTCAGTTCTGCCGCACTTAGCTGATTTTTTGGATAGGCAATAATGCGTCCTTCTTCTTCCTCAACTTTTTCAATAGACGGATGTTGTGCCAGCGCCGTTTTTAATTCCTGAAGGTTGTCTGACAGCAGTTCGAAGAAACCATCGTGAGAATTCATTCCGTCAACAGTTCCGGAATATAAGATTTCGCCTTTTCGCAATACCAATACGTGACTGCACACTTTTTCGACTTCATCCAAAAGGTGAGAGGCAAGAAGTATGGTGGTTCCCTGTGCTGCAATTACTTTGATAATATCTCTGATTTGACGAATTCCCTGCGGGTCGAGGCCGTTGGTTGGTTCGTCCAGAATTAGGATTTCCGGGTCATTGAGCAAAGCCGAAGCTATAGCCAATCTCTGTTTCATTCCTAACGAGAAAGTTCTGAATTTGCTGTCTTTCCTGTCAAGAAGCCCAACGATTTCAAGCTTTTCGTTTATTTTGGAATAATCAGTTCCTTTAATCTTACAAACAAGCTTAAGGTTTTGCTCGGCAGTCATGTAAGGATAAAAATTAGGCCTTTCGATAATGGCGCCTACTTTTTTCAGGGCCTCATGGGTTTCCATTTCTCCGCCAAACCAGCTGTAGGTTCCGGAGGTTTTATTGACAACATTGAGAACAATTCCGAGGGTGGTTGATTTTCCACTTCCATTCGGACCTAAAATTCCATAAACATTTCCTTTTCTGATTTCAAGGGAAACATTTTTAACGGCTTTGACCAGTCCGAAGTTTTTATAAAGATTTTCAATTTTTAGTATGGTTTCCAAAATAGATAAAGGTTTGGTTTTATAGTAAGACGAACCTGGCAACAATTTGTTACAAGAAATTTAAAACTCTTTTCGGACTTGTTTTTTTAAGCTTACAAGGCGATTTGCCTTCTTTCATAAAGCTGATTGAGTGCCTTATTGATATCTTTCATTTCTTCAGAAAGATGAATTTTGTTGCCTAATATGTCATTGGTCGCACAGCGGTGGCACACTTTGCATTCAAATTCTTTGAAGTGGTCGGTTATTTTTCGTGTGGTCTTAAACTTATGACCAAAAAAACGACAAAAGGCTTTTTCAAAAAGCACATTGTGGCGGGCGATGTTTGGATTCATGTAGGTTATGTTTGTTAGGGACGATAAACATACTAATTTATCCGATTAACGGCAAAAATAATCGATGAAATACATAATGTATGTATTTTGTAAACAAGATGTTAGAGTGCGTAAACTAAATTGTTATCCGGAAGTATAAGAAATAAAAAAATCCCCGGAAGGGGATTTTTAAGTATTTGGATAGGCTTAGGATTTCTGTTCTTTGTTGAAATAAACCAGATAGTAGTACATCTGCTTTTCTTCATCCCATCCTTTTTCTACAAACTTTTCAGCACTTTCAGGATTAATGAAATCCAATTTGATTTGGATGTTTGTATCCAGATTGATGACATTCTTGATTTTTTTTCTTGCATCCGAAACTGCCGCATTCGCAATAGGGAAGGTAGTCACGTCTTCAATGCTGTATTTTTCTCCTTTGTCGACCTTGTAGTTTTTGAATTCCGACATCAGGTCCGGATTGTCAATTACCTCATTCAGGAAGTTTTGTTCTACGAAATCGTCGTTTTTCGCGAAATAGTTCACGGAGCGGTTCATGAACATTACTTCTTCTTTTTTGTCTTCAGCCGGTAATACTACATCTTTGGCAAAGTCCTGACAGAATTTTAAATATTTTTTAGTGATGAAGTTTTCATCCTGGAAAGCGTCAACAGAAAGGAAATGCTCTAACCAGTAGCGCGCATCATATCGGTTGCTGTCTACCGTCAGGATTTTATATCCTTCTTCTTTTTTGTGGTTAAAAATAAGGCATCCTTTGTCCAGTTTGTTCAGGTTGATACCATGTTGCAATATCATTTCCAGATTGCTTCCGTTCTCTTCAAATTGAAGGAAGTCAGACTGCAATTCGCTTTTGAAAACACCTACTGCATCTACCTGATTGTTGTCAATGCTCAGGTTGGTAAGGTAAGCCACATACACTTCTCCGTTTTTGATATGCGGATGGTTTGATTGCTCAAAAAGATGTTTTGTTATTTTTTTTGAAACTTCATGCACACTACCCGGATTGGCAAAAATCTCGCTGGCAAAGTTGTACATTTCGTTATATTCCAAATCTACATCGTGTGCAAACTGGAAATAGTTCTCTTCTTTTTCCCTAAATGATTTGAAGAAAAACTCTTTTAGCAAAGGCATGATCTCGTCGTTCAGCCCATAAGGCGATTCAGACAAAAAGAAGGCTTCGTTACGGCTTTTGTTTCCAACTCTGTGAACAGAAAGGGTTTCGATGTGGGTGTTAAATAAGTTGATCATTTTTTTAAGTTGCTAAGATAAAAAGGTAAAAAGGTACTAAGTCGCTAAGTTGCTGAGGTTATTGACGTTCTTTTATTTTATTTATAAAAGCGATGAGCATTCTCTCAACTTCCCGGCTGTCTTCGTACTGTTTGTTAAATTGTTCCGTTGTAAAATAGCTGATATTCTTGGCTATTTCTAATTGTGTTTGCAGTTCAAAAAGAGAACTGATTGAAATGTTTAGAAAACGGAGATAGTCTTTATTACTATCTCTGCCAAATCCTTCGGCTATGTTGCTTGGAATTGAAATGGCACATTTTCTGATTTGCGATGTGAGACCAAATGCTTCTTCTTTTGGAAATGATTTAGTAGCATTATAAATTTCGGTTACTAAAGCCATTGATTTTTGCCAGATGAGTAAGTTTCTAAAAGTGTTCATGGCGCATATATTTTAAGATTTCCTCAAATATAATCCAATCCGCGAACAAAACCTCAAAACCTTATCTACTCCAAAAAAAACTTAGAACCTTAGCGACTTAGTGCCTTAGCACCTCAGATCAATTCCAATTCTCCTCAAATCCGTAATCCTCAAAATTATCTCCTCCATCAAACATATCCAGATCGTCTTCGTCAAACTCGTCCTCGTCATAGTCAAATTCATTTACGGCTGAGTCGCTAAAATCTTTGTCCGGAGCTTCAAGAGGCACTATTCCGTGTGAGAATAATACATCCGGATACACCTGTCCCGGAACATGCTCTTCGATTGCAGCCAATTCAACAAAGAAAGTCCACATGTTGATAAAGTCATAAACATAGATGATTTTTGTTCTTTCTTCATCTAAAACTTCAGAAAGCTCAAAATCAGACATTACTTTTTGTTCGCCCGGTACATCTCCTGTATCAAACATCGGAATTTCTTCATCCTGATTCCATTGGTCGTCACTGGTATAAAATGATGCTACTTCCATGCCATCAAAGCCAAAGGCATTGACAATAGCATTGTGCAGGTCTTCTAAAGTGTCATTGTCCTGAATGGCAATATCTCTGAAAACATCTTCTTCCGCATCGAGTATTACCCTAAATTTATAAACCATAATCTAAATGTATTTTTGAAACGCCAAAGGTAAAATTTAAATTCCGATTTTTAGATTTTGCTTTCTTGGAATTTTTGATATACACCCGGAATCAGCAACTGTTTTTTAAGCTTCATAAAATTCAATAGGCAGGTTATCAGGGTCTGCAATAAATGTAAAACGCTTGTTGGTGAATTCGTCAGTTCGCAGCGGTTCAGGGTTGAGATTGTTTTCAACCAAATAATGCCTTGTTTTTTGGATGTCGTCTACTTCAAAAGCCAAATGCCGTAATCCGCAGGCTTCCGGACGCGAAACACGGCCTGGCGGGTTGGGAAATGAAAAAAGTTCTATTGAATAATTACCATTCAGTGCCAAATCCAGCTTGTAGGAATCCCTTTCGCTGCGATAGGCTTCGGCTATGATTTCAAAACCCAGGATTTTGGTATAAAAATGTTTTGATACTTCATAATCAGAACAGATTATGGCAATGTGGTGTACTTTGTTGATTTTTAGCATATAGATTATTCTCTTAAAGGTTCTGCAATCCACCATTGGTTTCCAAACGGGTCTTCAAATCCGGCAGTATAACCGTATTCTTCCTGTCCCGGATTTTTAAGAATTTTGGAACCTTTCTGTATGGCGAGATTAAAAACATCGTCAATTTTTTCAATGAATAAAAACATACCGCATGTTTTCTGATGCCAGGTGTCATTGGCCTGGGCAAACATTACAACGGCATCCTGAATCCTGATTTCACCATGCATAACGGAATTGTTTTTTCCGGGAACAATAAGCTGTTCTTTGGCTCCCAATACGGTTTTGGAAAATTCTAAAAAATCACTGGCCTTATTCAATATCAGATAAGGCATTACGGGAAGATATTGCTGCGGAATTTTCATAAGTGATACGGTATTAATTCTAATTAAAAGTATAAAAACAAAATTACATGAGGAAGGTTTTTGTGATAGCATTGCAATTCATCCATGAAAAATTACAATTCGGTAATCTTTATTATGAAAGAAAGTTTTCCAAATGCAACTTTGCTCCATCAAAAACACCTAATCAATGAAAAATATTTTTACACTACTGTTTCTTATTTTATCTGCCGCAACTTTTGCGCAGCAAACTATTTCAGGAAAAGTCACTGATGAAAAGGGACGTCCTGTTACGGGAGCCAATGTTTTTATTGAAGGAACCTATGACGGGGATTCTTCAGATGAACAGGGAAATTTCAGTTTTCAGACTACTGTAACCGGAAAGCAAAATCTTGTGGTTACCTCTTTAACTTTTGAAGCCTATAACCAAGAAATAACGGTTGAGGATTTTAAGAACAGAACTGTAAAACTTAAAGAATCGGTTAATACGCTTGATGCCGTTGTGATTACTGCCGGAACATTTGAGTCGGGCGATAAAGCAAGAACTTCAGTTTTAAAACCTTTGGATATTGTTACGACGGCAGGTGCTGCTGGCGATATTGTTGGGGCATTGCTTACTTTGCCGGGAGCGCAGACTGTTGGAGAAGACGGCCGTCTTTTTGTAAGAGGAGGTGAAGCCGATGAGACGCAGACGTATGTTGACGGGCTTCGCGTTTCACAACCCTACGGTGCCACAACAAACAACCTGCCAACACGAGGGCGATTTTCTCCTTTTCTTTTTAGCGGTATTGCCTTTTCAACGGGAGGTTACAGTGCAGAATATGGAGAAGCATTGTCAAGTGTTTTGTTGTTGAATACAATCGAAGACCCGGACCAGGAAAAGACAGAAATTTCATTGATGACTGTTGGTTTAGGATTGGGAAATACGCAAAAATGGGAAAAGAGTTCTTTAAGCGTAAATGCTTCCTATGCGAATCTGGCACCTTATCAGGCAGCGGTTCCACAAGCTGTAGATTGGAACAGGGCCTATCAGTCCATTTCAGGAGAGTTGGTTTACCGCTATCATTTTAATAATGGAACCCTGAAGACCTACATGGCTTTTGATGCGGCAGATTTTGACCTGAACCAGGAAGATATTAACCGTCCTGAAAAAATCAGGGTAGATGTGCGAAATAATAATTTCTATCTGAATTCTTCTTATAAAGGATATTTTGGAAGCAACTATCAACTGACTACAGGAATTAGCTATGGCTATTCGCAGAATAAGATAGGAATAGCTTTGGATGATGTGAAAAATGCCGAACATGCTACGCATATGAAGATAAAAATTGGTAAAAATATTACTGAAAGAATAAAATTGGCCGTTGGAGCTGATTATTTCACGACTAAATTTGATGAAGATTATGCCCAAAATGCAGGAAGCACCTTTTCTTCAGGATATGACAATAATATTGCAGCGGCCTATGCAGAAACGAATGTTTTTTTCTCAAAAAGATTTGCAGCTAAAGCCGGTTTCCGTTTTTCGCATACCGATTTATTACAGGAGTCTAACCTTTCACCAAGATTTTCTTTGGGTTACAAGGTAAGTGATAACGGACAGTTGTCTTTTGCTTATGGAGATTTTGTACAATCACCAAGACAGGAATACCTGAAATATTCCAACCAATTCGAAAGTGAGAAAACGGCACACTATATATTGAATTATGAATACAGCAAGACCGGGAGAATATTCCGCGCCGAAGCTTATTTTAAGCAATACAGAGATTTGGTAAAATATGATACTCAAACAGTTCAGTTTGACTCTCAATTTAATAATAACGGAAAAGGTTTTGCAAAAGGAATCGACCTGTATTGGAGAGATAATACAACATTTAAGAATCTGGAGTACTGGTTTTCTTATTCTTATATCGATACGGAAAGAGATTTTAAAAATTATCCAAAAGAAGTGACTCCTAGTTTCGTGGCAGACCATTCGTTTTCTGTAGTTACAAAATATTGGATAAACAGCCTCAGGTCTCAAATTGGATTAACCCATAGCTTTAATTCAGGAAGACCTTATAATAATCCTAACGAAACCAGTTTTATGAACGGAAAAACAAAGTCTTATAACAACCTGAGTCTGAGTTGGGCTTATTTGGTTTCACAACAAAAAATACTTTATTTCTCAGTTTCAAACGTTTTGGGAACTGATAATGTCTTCGGATACCAGTATGCAAACAATCCTGATGCCAGCGGCCAATTCCAACGCAGGGCTATAGGACAACCGGCAGACCGCTTCATATTTGTTGGCTTTTTCTGGACAATAAGTGACAATAAGAAAGATAATCAGTTGAAGAATTTATAGAGAGTTGCTAAGTGGTTTGTTTAAAAGTGGCTAAGGTACTGAGGTTCTAAGGTGCTGAGGTCAGTTCTTGGAATATAGATGTGAGTGCTTTTTGAAAGAAGATAATTAAGAAAGACACTAAGATACTGAGTTGCTAAGGCACTGAGTTAAAGAACCAAAACATTTACCTCTACATCTCAAAACCTTAGTATCTCAGTACCTTAGAACCTTAGCCACTTAAAAAAAACAATTCATCCCTAAAATTCAACAACTCAGTAAGTCTCTTTTTTAAAAGATAAAATTCCGAAGCAAATTTGTATCAGAATAATAAACGTTTCAATCATCAAAAAAATAATACCAACCTAAAAATTTTCAATTATGACAAAATGTATCATTACTCTCGTTTTTTTTGTGACTTCCTTAGTAGGTGCACAAACACAATATGAACAAGGAATGCAGAAAGCTTTTGCGCTTTGGGGTGAAGGAAAAACTACAGAAGCATCGGCTATGTTTGAAAGAATAGCATCTGCAGAAAAAAACAACTGGCTTCCAAATTATTATGTGTCAATGGTCAATACGACAGCGGCTTTTCAGACAAAAGATAAAGATAAGGTAGCTGCGTTGTTAGGGAAAGCTCAGGAAGCATTGAATATAGAACTGGATAAAAATCCTGAAAATCCGGAATTGTTAGTACTACAGGCAATGATTAATACAGCCTGGATTGTGTCTGACCCAATGACAAACGGAATGAAACTTTCAGCCAAGACAATAGAAATTTATAATAAAGCTTTGGCGATAGCTCCGGAAAACCCAAGAGCATTATTTTCAAAAGCAGAATTTGAAATTGGAGGAGCGCGTTATTTCGGGAATGACACCAAACCAATGTGCGCGGAGATTGACAAAGCAATAGAACTTTTTGCTAAATTTAAACCGGAAACTCCTTTTCACCCAAACTGGGGATTAGACAGAGCTTTAGAAGCTCAGAAAGAGTGCAATAAAAAGAAATAACAATTACCAATCACTTCTTCCATGCAAAAAGCTATCAAATATTTTTTTAAGACTATCGTAACAGGTTTTGTTGTTAGTTGTGCCATCATAGCAATAATGTTTGTGCTTGAAGCCATGTTTGGAAGAAGTTTTAAGATAGATGCTTCTTTGTTTAAGGAAATGGGGTATTACTTTTTATATGGTATTATACTAACCGCTATCAATTCTACCTATTTTGATTTTATGAACAATAGAATAGAGTGGAAGAAATACAAAAGATATAGATTTACCCTTAGTATTCTTGGAAGTGTTGTTCTTACTGTTATTGGAATTTTTATCATAAGATTGTTCATTGCATTGGTTCTGGAGCAAAGGAGTTATTCGGAATTTATTGCCAATGAAAACCATAGGTTTTATGTTGTCTGTCTGATGATAACCATGGTCGTGACTCTGGCTTTCCATTTGATTTATTTCTACAAGAAATCTCAGGAAAATAAAGTTAAGGAACAGAAGATTATTGCCGGAACAGCCTCTGCAAAGTTTGAGACATTAAAGAACCAGATTGACCCGCATTTCCTGTTCAACAGCCTGAATGTATTGACATCGCTCATTGAAGAAAACCAGGACAATGCACAAAAGTTCACAACGTCGCTGTCTAAAATCTACCGTTATGTTTTGGAGCAAAAAGATAAGGAATTGGTAAGCGTGGAAGAAGAGCTTTCGTTTGCCAAAACGTATATGAATCTCCTGAAAATGCGATTTGAAAACAGCGTGTTTTATGAACTGCCGGAATCGGTTAAAAATCCGGATGCAAAAGTAGTTCCGCTGTCGTTACAGCTTCTACTGGAAAATACCGTAAAACACAACATTGCCAGTGAAACAAAGCCTTTGCATATCAGGATTTATGAAAAAGGCGATTATCTGATTATTGAAAATGATTATCAGAAAAAAGAAGTCCTGCAAGACAGAAAAGGAGTAGGACTGCAGAATATCGTTGACCGGTATTCAATTATAACCAACAGGAAAGTAAGAATTGAGCAGACAGAAAAACATTTCAGAGTGGAACTGCCAATGCTCACCAAACAAATAGCAATTATGGAAACAGATTATAATACACAAGAAAGTACTTATCGTAAAGCGCAAAAAAAAGTAGAAGACATCAAAGGATTTTATGGCAACCTGACCTCTTATATCGTAGTAAATATTGGATTGGCAGCGTTGAATCTGATAACCTCTCCAGCTCATTTATGGTTTCTTTATCCAGCAATTGGATGGGGAATAGGAGTAGCAGTACACGGAATGACCGTTTTTAATTATATGCCGTTTTTAGGCAGTGATTGGGAAGAGAAGAAAATCAGGGAACTGATGGAAAAAGACAAGCAAGACAAATGGCAGTAATAATAACCCAAATGGTCATGGAAAATTTTAATTCTGAAAAAATGGCTTATGAAAGAGCCAAAAAAAGAGCAAAGGAAATCAGGGGATTTTATTACAACCTCACGATGTATTGTATTATCATTCCTATATTGATTATCATCAATCTGGTTTTTACTCCTGAATTTCAATGGTTCTGGTTTTCAATGCTGGGCTGGGGTACAGGGCTTTTATGCCACGGAATGGCCGCATTCGGATACAATCCTTTTCTGGGAAAAAATTGGGAAGAGAAAAAAATAAAAGAGATTATTGAAAAGGAAAAAAGAAAACAGGACTATTACCAACAAAATATCAAATAAGAAAATGGAAAATCTGACAGAACAAGAACAACGAAGATTGGAACGCGCGCAGAAACGTGTTAAATCAATCTTAGGATTTTATAAGCATTTGATTGCTTATGTGTTGGTGAATTTATTTCTTATTTCACGACACTATTTTGACCTCAAACCAGGAGAGGAGTTTTTTAAGTTCTCTACTTTTTCAGTAGCTTTCTTTTGGGGATTTGGATTAGCAGTTCATGCTGCTTCTGTTTTTGGAAAGAACATCTTTTTAGGAGGAGACTGGGAAGAAAGGAAAATCAACGAGATTATGAAAAGGGAGAAAGCTTCAAAATGGGAGTAGCTTTTAATCAAAAAATCAAAATTAATACCATCAAATCATGACCACCATAATTATCGAAGACGAAAAACCATCAGCAAGACTGCTGCAGAGAAAACTTCAGAAACTGGATGTTGAAACCGATACGATGCTTCATTCTGTTGAAGAAGCCATCAACTGGTTTCAGGACAATCCGCATCCGGACCTGATTTTTTTAGATATCCAGCTTTCTGATGGACTATCATTTGAAATTTTTGATGCTATTGATATAAAAAGTGCCATTATTTTTACAACTGCTTATGATGAATATGCATTAAGAGCATTCAAATTAAACAGTATTGATTATCTGTTGAAGCCTATTGATGAAGATGATTTGGAAGCAGCCGTAAATAAATTCAAATCCCGACAGCCAAAAGCCGAATCCATGTCTCTGGATTTGGAAATGATAAAAAAAATGCTTGTCAGTCCGGATACCAAAAACTACAAGAAACGCTTTACGATTAAAACCGGACAGCATCTGAAAATGATTAATATTGATGAGGTAGAATGTTTTTATAGTGAAAATAAAGGTACTTATCTGCATACGACAGACAACAGGGATTATCTTCTGGAAGGAACTCTGGAGCAGCTTGAAACCGAATTGGACCCTAAAGACTTTTTCCGGGTGAGCCGCAAATTCATTGTTCCTATGAAAACAATCAAGGATATTGTAGTATACAGCAATTCAAGACTGAAATTAATTCTTCCAACTTATAAGGAAGATGAAGTAATTGTTAGCCGGGAACGGGTTAATGATTTTAAAAACTGGATAGGCTAAAAAAGAGACTGTTTCAAAAGCTATCGGGTTGATAAAGCTAATGAAACAGTCCTTGGATCATTTTTTTGGTCTTATTATGTAATGGTAAATTTGTTTATTTTAAATTCATTTTACTGAATTTTTCCAAATTTTTCCTGATTACTACAGATTAAAAAATGAACTCAAAATCAAATAAAGATTTGATTCTTTTTGTGCGATTTCTGTATTGTAAAGTTACTATAACACCATCATAGAAATGTTATATCATTTTGATAATTAGTTATATAATATTTTTATTATTAGAAATTTTGCGACTCCGCGTCTTTGCGTGAAATAGTTGCTCGCAAAGGGACAGAGACGCAAAGCTGGAGTTTACTTTTAATAGGGTTTCAGATAATCAATTTATTTTTTAAGTATTACTTCAAAGCCTTTTTCGATAAGTGGGTCCCGCTTATTTTGAAGGTCAGAAATGGTTGGTTTTACTTTAATGTCAGGAACAATTCCTATTCTCTGCGTTTCTTTTTTATCCGGATAAAAGATTCCTACGCCAGAAAAAATCATTTTTTCGCCATTCACTAAAGGAATAGTAGTTTCGTTACCGTCGGCTCCTGCAGTCTGACTTCCTATAACGGTAATATTTGGAGCTGTTTTGAAAATCATAGACCACATTTCAAAAAGGCTCTGCGTATTTTCATTGATAAGGATAACGACATGACCTTTATAATAATCAGGATTTTCCTTGCCAATGTATTTATAGTCTTCTCTAATTATGTAATCCTGCCAGCAGAATCTTCCTGGTTTGCAAAAATCAGGTCTGGTCAGAATACCAAACCATTTAGGTTCCGGAAAAAGATAGTTGAAAGTTTTTACAACTCCGCCGTTTGTACTGTAACCTCTCAAGTCAAACACTATTCCTTTTGTATTTTTCATAGCCTTCATAATGCTGTCAACTTCAGAAGTTTCGAAAAAAGAAAAGTCAATGTAGCCTATATTGTCCTTATTGATAGCTGAGTAGATTACTTTTTTTGCAGTTTCATCATAACGTACTAAGCTGTTGTCAGGAATTCCATTTTCAAACCATAATCCACCTGTTCTGTCAATTCTATCAATCTTTTTTTCAAATGGCTTTTTGTTTTTGTCGTATCCTTTAATCGTAAAATTTCCTTTTTCGCCATAGAACATATAATTATAGGAATCTCTGATTTTTACAGAAGTATTGGAAGCCGAAATGTATTTTGAATTTTTTTGGATAATCCTGTCAATAGATTCGCCATTTACCGTTTCAATCACATCTCCATATTCAATGCCTAAGGCTTTGCATATTTCAACATCAACAGGTTTTGTAACTACAATTTTATTTTCGGCTATCTGATAGGTAAAAGGAGCACCATAATTTCCAAAAATCTCTTTGTAATCTACAGGTTCAATTCTTGAATGCGTGTCTTCAATTGAGCCTGAAAAAAGCATCATTGTTTTTTTATAAGAAAGCGCATCAGTTGCATTTTTAACCAATGGGATAAATTCTTTTAAAACATCATCCCATTGTTTTGAAATGCCATATTTATAAGGGTAAAAATATTCAATAACATTCCAGGCCCTGAACAGGTTCAGAATACGGTAGTTTTCTTGTAACGCTTTTTCTGTGTACGTTTTTTCATTACCGCCGCTATAACGGATAAAATCTGGTTTTTGGCAATAATAGCCACCCGGTATCTGATTGAATGAAACCAGACCGGAAAGGTATTTTTTTTGTGCAGCATTAAGATTCTTATCCTTTTGAATCCAGGCTGTTGACAGGTTTCTATTGTCCTGGTCTTTACAAATTACCGCTTCAGCCTTTTTTATCACGGTTTTAGTTTTCAGAAAATCAATCCAGTCTGTTATGGTTTTTTCTGCAGGAAGCTTTTGGTCTAAAGCCGTAACCAATAAAGAATCGGCATCTATTTTACCGCTTGAAAGAACAGGTTCATAATACTTTAACAGTCCCCAGGTTTTGCAGATTGTTATCAGGTCTTTATCCGAAATGGATTTTTTATTTTGGCCTAAAGCCATTGTGGTCACTAAAAGACAACTGCAAATCAATAAAAAGGGCTGTTTCATAAATATTATTTTATTTCTCTGTTTTTACTTTCTAAAATTAGGTAAAACTGCGTTCCAAACAAAAGTGATGCGATAACAAGATGTATGGTTTGTGAACCGAACGGGAAATCATACCAATACATTACAATCCCCGAAAGTATCTCAATGCCCAGAAGCCACATCACCCAGTTGATTTTTTTGAAACCTAGCTGTAATTTATTGTTTCGGGTAATTAGAATTACATTGATAAGCAAGACTACAAATGAAAAAGTTCTGTGGAAATAAAACCCGATAATAGGGTCTTCCAGAATTTTATGCATGGCATCATAGCCATAAATTTTAACCTGTTCATCCACAAATTGGCGTACCTGTGTCCCTAAGATAATCTGAGTTAATGTCAATATCAGCGAAATAATCAGGACGCTGTCAAAAACTTTGTCAAATTTTAGAGGTGTTGCCGGTTTTGGCTTTGCCAGATTTAAAATGTACAGAATGATGCATACAATTAATAGCGCCATCACCATGTGAATGGTAATTTTTACCGGATTCAGTACAGAATAAACAACGGTTGCTCCTAACCAGGCCTGAAAACCCATTAAAAAGACCACAAGCCATGAAAGCAGCGTTATCTTTTTATTCTGCTTCCAAAGGCTGAAAGAAAAGACAGCCATGACAAAGCAGGCCAATCCGGCCAACGCTCCAACCAAACGGTTGATATATTCTACCCAGGTATGCGTTGGATTGAACGAGGCATAGTCGTGTTTTGTATAAACCTGCCAATGGTTTTCCTCAAATTCGCTGCCTGATTTGAAATCCTCCTGTGCCACGAGCAATTTTTCGCCACGAATGATTACCTGTCCCTTTTTGAATTCGCGTTCAGGCGACCACGTAAGTTCAGAAATATCTGTTGGCGGAATATAGTAGCCAAAACATTTAGGCCAGTCCGGACAACCCATTCCGGAACCGGTCATTCGTACTAAGGCACCGGCAATGATTACCAAATAAACCAGAATCAGGGCTGTTTTGGTAATGGAGGAAAAATATTTTTTCATTTTTAGTTAGTTTGAATTCGAATTGGATGAGGCGCCTAGTTGGCTGTTTTTTGCAATCCTAATTTTTCCGCTCTTTTCAGCATGAAATCATAGGCAGGCTGATATTCGTTAGGGATTTCTCCTTCAAGAATAGCCTCCTTAATAGCTTCTTTCAGTATGCCGATTTCTCTTCCGGGCTTTAAGCCGAATGTTTCCATGATTTCTTCTCCGGAAATAGGCGGCTGAAACTTTCTGATGTGGTCGCGCTCTTCCACTTCCACAATCTTTTGGCGTACAATCTTGAAATTATTATGGTACTTTTTGAATTTGTTCGGATTTTTTGTTGTGATGTCTGCCTCGCATAAAACCATCAGGTCCTCAATATCTTCTCCGGCATCAAAAACAAGCCTTCTTACGGCAGAATCGGTTACGATATCCTGTGATAATACGATAGGACGCGAACTCATCATTACCATTTTGGAAACATACTTCATTTTATGGTTCAATGGCATATGAAGCCTTTCAAATAATTTCTTGACCATTTTTCCGCCAACAAATTCATGGCCGTGAAACGACCATCCGTTTTTTTTATGGTGGCGTTTTGTAGGTGCTTTTCCAATATCGTGGAGCAGGGCAGCCCATCGAAGCCAAACATCATGTGTATTAGGGGCAATATTATCGACAACTTCCAAAGTATGGTAAAAATTGTCCTTATGGGTTTGTCCTTCAGATTCGTCAACACCTTCAAGTGCTGTCAACTCAGGTAAAATGATGTGTAATAACTTGGTTTGATGCAACAGGAGAAAGCCAATGGAAGGCTTGTCTGTCATCAATATTTTATTTAACTCGTCAACAATTCGTTCACCGGAAATAATCTTTATTCTTTCTCTGTTTCGTTCGATTGCCTTGAGGGATTCTTCTTCTATATCAAAGTTTAATTGCGTAGCAAAACGAATAGCGCGCATCATACGAAGCGGGTCGTCAGAAAAAGTAATATCCGGATTGAGAGGCGTCTTTATGATTTTGAGTTCCAGGTCGGATAATCCATTGAACGGGTCAACAAGTTCTCCGAAATTGGCCTCATTTAGTGAAATGGCCAAAGCGTTGATGGTGAAATCCCTGCGGTTTTGGTCGTCTTCCAAAGTTCCGTTTTCAACTACAGGATTTCTGCTTTCAAAATGATAGGACTCCTTTCTGGCGCCTACAAATTCAATTTCAGTATCTTCAAATCGGAGCATGGCCGTTCCATAAGTTTTAAAAACCTGGACTTTTGGCTTTTTTGGAAGCATTTCAGAAACTTTCAAAGCCAGCTCAATGCCGCTTCCAACAGCAACAATGTCGATATCTTTTTTAAATTTTCTTTTTAAAAGTAAATCCCGTACGAATCCTCCAATAACATAACTGTCAATGTTGAGCTCTTTAGAAGCCTGCGCGATTACATGGAATATTTTGCTGTTTACTGCTTCTTTATATGAAGTTTTGTCTTTCATTATTATGCTTAAAGTTCTGAGAACCGCAAACCGATTGCTATTTTCGGATTATCTTAACCTGGCTGTCTGAAGTCAGTTTGATAATAGCAGAAGGTTTTCCTGTCATCTTTTCTTGCTGCAAATTTACGACATAGTCAACGCCCTTTAAAATCTCGGGGCTAATTTCTTTATAATTTATAGGGGTAGGCTCTCCGGATATGTTGGCAGAAGTAGAAACAAGAGGTTTTTTCATGCGTTCCAGCAGTTTGTAGCAGAAAGGTTCTTTTACGATTCTCATGCCCAAAGTGTTGTCAGGAGCAATCAGGTTTTTCGCAATGTTTCTCGGATTGTCTAAAATCAGCGTTGTCGGTTTTTCAGAAAGGTCTAAAATCTGCCAGGCCACTTCGGGAATATCCTTGAAGACATTATATACCATTCTTTCGCCATTCATCAGGACAATCATCGATTTTGACTCTTCTCTTCTTTTTAAGGCATAGATTTTCGCTACTGCGTCTGGATTGGTTGCATCACATCCAATTCCCCAAACGGTCTCCGTAGGATAAAGAATAATACCGCCTTCTTTGATTACTTCGTAAGCTTTGTGAACTTCTTCGTTCATATTTTTGGAACGTTATATTTAATTGTTTTTCCCGGAACACCAACAACAACTGCATTGTCTTCAATGTCTTTTGTGATAACGGCACCGGCTCCTATAGTTACATTTTTTCCGATTTTCAATTTAGGTAAAATTGTGGCATTGGCACCAATTGTTGTAAAAGCACCAATTTCGCAGTTGCCCAAAATTTTTGCTCCCGGCGATATTTCTGCAAATTCGCCAATTTTACAGTCGTGGTGGACACTCGCATAAGCATTGATCAATACGCCGTTTCCAATAAAAGTGTCTGCAGATACAAATGCAAAAGGCATGATGTTCAGTCCTTTTCCCAAAACGGCACTTTTGCTCACAACAGCGTTTTTGGCTATTGCTGAAACAGGGTTGCCATTGTATTCTAAAAACAGGTTATAAACTTTGTTCCTGCTAAAAGGATTGCCAAGTCCTAAGATAAAATCGGGATTTTTTTTGAGTTGGGACCGGGCTTGTTCGGTAGTTTTTAGAATCGGATATGAGAATAAAGAATCTTCAAGGTCGGCACTAACGTTGTCAAAAAAATAAAACGAATCGGGTGCATCGATGGTTAAAACATCGAAAACTTCCTTAGCATGACCTTTTGCTCCAATAATTATCATATGTTTTGATTGATTATAGAAGTGATTTTTTCTAAATCTTCTGTTTTTAATCCCACATACAAAGGAAGGCACATCACCCTTTTTGAAACAGATTCCGAAACGGGCATTTCGGTATTTTTTATAAAATTAACCGTATTCAGGGATGGATAAAAATACCTTCTTGGGAAAATCTGATTCTCGTTTAATGCCTTTTGTACTCTTAACAGCGTTTCTTCAGAATCCAGAATTATAGGATAATAGCTGTAATTCCATTTGGTGTTTTCCCGAATCTTCAAGCCTTGCAGATTGGAAAAGTTTAAATTGGTATTATAAAAATCGACCACTTTTTTTCGTTCGGCGAGAATGGTATCGATATAAGGCAAAACGGCCAGACCCATAGCAGATTGAAGTTCTGAAATTTTAGCATTGATTCCTAAACCATGAAAATCCAAAGGTCCGTTGTGTCCGAAATTATGGCTGTAATATAATTTATGAAAAAGTTCTTTGTCTTTACAGAAAAGGGCTCCGCCTTCACCCGTATGGAACAATTTGGTTGCATGGAAACTGCAGGTACTCACATCGCCAAAATTAAAAAGAGACTGATTTTTATATTCTACACCAAAAGAATGGGCAGCATCATAAATGACCTTTAAATTATGTTTTTTAGCGATAGCTTCAATTGCTTCCACCTGACAGGGATTGCCAAAAACATGAGTAGCCAGTATGGCTGTAGTTTTTGGAGTTATGGCAGCTTCTATTTTGGTTTCGTCAATTGTAAGATATTCGGGGTTGATGTCAACAAAAACAGGTTCGCAATGTTCCCAGACTATTGCAGAAGTTGTAGCAACATAAGAAAAAGGTGTCGTGATGATTTCTCCTCCTTTTCCCAAAAGTTTCAGTGCAATTTGTAATGGAACAGTACCGTTATTGGTGATTAAAATAGAATCAGTATTCAGCCATTCTTTCAGCTTGTTTTCCAATTCTAAGGTCAACTGGCCCCTGTTTGTAAGCCACAAACTATCCCAAGCTCTTTTAACCAGGTTGTTATATTCGCTTTGCGGTGGTAAAAATGTCTGTGTTACGTTTATCATTTTGATTATTTAAAATCAAAGTTATGCAAATAATACTGCTTTATGTTATTCTCAAGCATGTTAAAACTGTATAATTTGTTAACAATGATGTCTAGTTTGTCCTGATATTCTTTAAAAGTTTCAGGATTATCATAATGTTTAATATCATCTGCAATCTTTTCATTCATTTCATCAAATGAAGAATAAAGCGTTGGCAGGTTCTTGAAATCTTCAGTAAAGAAAATCTCATTGTAAACGGCAAATGAAATACCTCCGGAGAAAATAGTTTCTATAAGATAGCCATCCAATCCTTCGCCAAAAGTAATGACAAATTTGGCTCTTGAAGCATAATTTTTATAGGTGTCATACTTCATGTTTGTTATTTCAACAAAAGTATAATGCGGCAGTTTGGCTTTTAGATTTGCCAAAATTCCCTCTTTTGTCAGCGTACTTGAATTGGGAACCCATTGAATTTTATCTGGGGAATAGATAACCAGATTTTCTTTTTCACTAAATACCTTTCTGTTGTAGGGAGTTGGGCTTAACCAGGCTGAAAAAAGATGAAGCGGCACGCCGTAATAATTTCTTTTTTCAAGCGTAGCATAACGCTTGTGTGCCATGGTCATAGTCGTGTTTGGGAACATTTTTTTGACATTGTCGATTTTTTCAATCGGCGGCATAAAAAGGTCATTCTGGTTGAGCAGGTTGATTTTTATAGCTTTTATATTTTCCGTCCATCTGAAAAAAGGAACCATACGTTTGTTCCCTTTATTGAAAGCAGCAATCATTACATCCGGGATATGAATTTCCGCAAAGTCAAGATGGTCAAAATACCTTTCAATTTCTTTGAAAGTGAAAATAATCATTTCGTTTGAAAACTTCCTGTATTTATAGTCGGTTTCACTTTTACCGGGCAAAAAACTGGCAACCACGTCACATCCGTGAATGTCTTTTAACTTCTTGACGATGTTATAAATGGTGCATATTGACAAAATTCCTCCGTTAATCCTGTCTGTTCCGGAAGGAACAAAAAACAGGATTAGTTTTTTTGTGTTGGAATAGTGTTCTTTAAAATATTTTTTTTTGAAGGATTTGTGGTGTCCCTGTAAAAAAAAGCTCTTGAGCTGATGCTGAAATTTATGGAAATCTTTTTTTATTGACATAAATAGCTATTTGTGAAATAAAACATTTTGAATCCAGCCTCTAATCGTGTATTTGTGGTAGATTTCTTCAGGAAGCTTTTCATAGTCGCTTTCAAAGAACGAGGTAGGGATTACCGGATTCTTTTCGTCTATGACCAAAATATTATTGGGATTGTAGAAATCATAATTTACAATATCGGGATTGGTTGTTATGAGTTTCTTTTCTAACCCGATACTTTCAAAAATCCTGAATGTCAGCCCAAATTGTCCATCTCTTTTGATGTCTAAAAGGGCCCTGGATTTTTCGATAAATTTCGAGACTTCTTCCAATGTGATTCTTTCAAAGAAAAATTCGATTTCGCTCTTCGGGCATTCCTTGTCTCTGCTCAAAACAATAATCTTGTGTTTTATCTGCTTCGACTTTAATTCAGAAATGATTTTTGAAAGAACAGGAAGTCTTTTGTCTTTGGAACAGATATTAAAAACCTGAAAATCAAACGGCCCTTTACTGCTGTTCTTGTTCTCTTCATAAATCCAGTTAGGAGCAAACTTTAAGCCTAATTTTTGACAGTCTTCCTTTTCAAAAGAAAATGCCTGGTCAAATGCAGAAGCAACCCGCTTTATTTTTGGACAACGTGTAGCACTGTCATTAAAAAAACCGATTGACTTTCGCGTGTATTTTTTTAATTGCTTTAAATAGCTTTTGTCAATGAAGTCTCCCTTGATGGTCACAATCAAATCCTGCCTCTCACCAATTTGCTCCAGGCGCTTGATGATTTCTTTTCCGTAGTAAATGTTTTTGATATTTTTCCTGAAAAAGACCTTCAGGAAAGCATTATAAATTTTATAATAAAAACTTGGGTATTTGTATATAAAATTATGGAAATCAATATGGTGCACAGTGTGACCGTCCTGTTTTAAGACTTTAGCAATTCCTTCATTCAAACCCCAATTGTCAAAACTAATCAACGCAATTTTCATCTATCTCCTTTGTATCGGTTTGCAATAAGAAATTACGAAATAATTTCTTAAAATGGAACCTGATTTTGCTTTTTGTTTTATGTCTTTTGCCGAAATGTTGGTTGCTTCAATTCTCAATATTACTTGCAAAATGCTTGTAAAAAATTTGATTTCCGCAAAGATAAGTTTTTTTAAACGGAAGAAACAAGCAATATGGGCAATATGTTAAAAAAATCTTAATTAAATTGATAATCAATAATTTACAGGTGTTTTTAATGGGGATTTACCAATTAAGATTAGAATTTAAACAGTAAAAAGCAAAATAACAGTCTTAAAACTGAAACTTGAAAACAAATTCTTAGGAGGTGAGATGCTTGTGATAGAAAAGTCGAATTTCGACTCAAGATTATTTTATTTTATAAACACCCAATGCCTTTTTTATCTTTTTGCTTAAAAGAACCAATTTTACATACAATCGGTTTTTCAAACTCAGGAACATCCAGTTTTTATAGGGAATAAGTTCTTTTTCAATCAGGCTGTTCATTTTCTCTGATACAATAAAATCTTTATTGATATGCGCCCATTTTACATTGTCGTAACCGTCAAACTCATTCACCTTGTTTTTTTCATGAATGATTGACATCCATAAACGCTTGTCTGTAATCTGCGTAATACGGGTTTCCTTTTTCCACAACGTATGGTCGTTAAACCAAACAGTTTTCGGGTTTTCATTTTTTTCAATCAGGCTTATGAAAGGATTGAAAATATGTTCTTTTTTACCTAATATGTAACGGGGTTTTACCTGTAATGAATAGCCTTTGATAACATCAACAGCCTGATATTCCTGTGACTGAAATTTTCGCTGTACTTCGTTGATGAAATTTTTATGGATGCAATCGTCATTGTCAATTCTTGAAGTAATCAAATAAGGAACATGCTGTGCATCTTCAGAAATAAACTGTTGGATAGCCGGATAAAATTCAGGCATACCATCAATATAAAAGGCTTTGATGTTTGTCTTATCCGAAATCAGGTTAGTTATGGCACTTTTATATTTTTCGGGTGTTGTAGTGTCAAAAAATAGAAGCCAGTTAAAATCCGTATTGGTCTGCGCCACAACAGATGGGAAACAAAAGTTCTCAAAGAGCCACATTCTGTCTTCCATCCACTCGTCGGTCAGTAAGGTTTCGTTATTTTTAGTAACGTTCCAATCAGGATTTCTCAGATTAAACCTAGTAATTAGATAGTGTTTAAACATTTATTGGGTGCTAATTAACCTTTCGGCAATTTTTTTGTAAAATTAAATTAATTATTTGAACTCTAAAATCGAAAATGGTTACTTTTGTGAACAAAATAAGAAAAGCATAAATGCACGAAGTTTACAATCCAAAATTCCTACACCAGAAAGAAGCCATACGGGACTGTATTGCTAATTTTGAGGCTAAAGGTATTTTGTTTGTTGACGGAAAGCGCAACAAAATCAGGCTCTTTGAATTAGATGAGATTACATTGAATGTCAAATCGTTCAAGATTCCTAATTTTATCAATCAGGTAGCCTATAAATTTTTCAGGCGTTCAAAAGCCAGACGCTCTTTTGAGTTTGCCAATATTTTGCTGGAAAAAGGAATAGGAACCCCTCAGCCCATTGCTTATTTTGAAAATTTCAAAAATGTTCTTTACGACAGTTATTACATTAGCGAACAGTTGAATGCAGATTTAACGTTTAGAGAATTGACAACAGATTTGAATTATCCTGACCACGAGAATATACTAAGGCAGTTTGTGCGTTTTTCATTTAATTTACATGAAAATGGTATAGAATTTCTCGACCACACGCCAGGTAATACACTGATTAAAAAGAACGGTGAAGGGAATTATAATTTCTTTTTGGTTGACCTGAACAGAATGCAGTTTCATAAGTCCATGACCTTGAAGCAGCGTATTGTCAATTTATCCAAACTCACACCCAAAAGAGAATTGGTTGAAGTAATGAGCGACGAATATGCAAAGCTTTATGGCAGGCCTTATGAAGAGGTTTTGCAAATGATGATTGTTGAAACGGAATCATTCAGAAACAGGTTTCATAGAAAGAAGCGGCTCAAGAAAAAACTGTTTTTCTGGAAATAATTTTTTTGCATTTAAATAGATTATGAAAGCATCCGTAATAATGAGTACCTATAATTCTGAAGAATGGCTTGAAAAAGTCATATGGGGATTTAGTGTGCAAACTGAACTCAACTTTGAAATTATTATTGCAGATGACGGGTCAAAACCTAAAACGAAAGAATTGCTGGATACTTTAAGACCGCAACTTTCAATGCCGTTAATTCATGTATGGCAGGAAGATAACGGTTTTCAAAAGTCACAAATACTCAATAAGGCAATTGTTGCTTCCAATACAGATTATCTTATTTTTACGGATGGTGATTGTATTCCGAGGAAAGATTTTGTAGAAACACATCTTCACTATCGTGAGAGAGGCTATTTTCTTTCCGGAGGCTATTTTATGCTTCCTATGAATATTTCACAGGCTATCACAAAAAATCATATCCTGCACCAGAATTGTTTTGATGTAAAATGGCTTGTTGGGCGAGGCCTTAAAAAGTCATTTAAAAACACAAAACTTTCTGCTACCGGTTTATGGGCAAAGTTCCTGAACTTTATTACGCCAACAAAAGCAACCTGGAACGGACACAATGCTTCCGGCTGGAAAGACGATTTGGTTGCTATCAATGGCTTTAACCAGGAAATGCAATATGGCGGACAGGACAGGGAATTGGGTGAAAGGCTTTTTAATAAAGGGCTAAAATCAAAACAGATTCGATACAGTGCCATCGTAGTTCATCTCGACCATGCAAGAGGCTACGTAAATGAAGCTACCTGGAAAAAGAATTTTGCTATTCGTGAAAATACCCGAAAAAATAAGGTTATCAGGACTCCAATCGGGATTGATTCCAATTAATTTTTTTCCAGATAACTGTTGAGTTCCGGCAGAATGAGTTCCGGAGTAAAAGACTCGTACAGTTTCATGGCCTGATTTTTCATTTCTTTTGCAGATTTTTTACCATATAATTCCGGTTTGAAATCTTTAAGATGAACAGAAGCATAATGTATGCCGTCTTCAAACGAATTCCAGGCTTCCTTTTTTATCCATGTAGAAAATATTGTGAATGTAGGCTTGAATAGGGCCTTGGCCATATTTACGGCCCCGCCTTCGTTGCCAATCAGGGCATTGCAATGATAAGTAATCGATAAAAATTCCCGAATGCTACCCGGAACAATGTCAATCTTAATGTTCTTTTGTGTTTCCGGCTGGCACAGTCCAAATATTTTTTTTGCCTGTTCCACCTGTGATGGCATGTAGTTAAACAGAAGCGTAGCGTTGGTTTTGGCAACTATGGCATCAAGTAACTTTGCCATATAAGAAAAAGGATAGGTTTTATTATGACCACTACCCAAAACACCAATCATATAGATTTTTTTGGAAAAATCGATATTGTTTTGAATCAGGATATCTTTTCCGTTTTTAATTTCTTCTTCTGTCAGGAAAATTTTAGGGCGATTGTCAAGCGGAATGCCCGAAGAAAAAGGCTGTAACAACAGCATTCTGTTTTCAATAGCCAGACCGGCTGAAGTTTTTGGTTTTGAAAGTTCCTTAAACGTGTCCGTATATAAAAAGTTGGTATAGGACTTATGAAATCCGATTTTCTTCTTTGCGCCTGACATTCCTACAACAAGATTGCTTTCCAGCTTTCCGTAGGCATCAACAACAATATCGTATTTCTCTTTTCGGATAGAAACCAGAAAACGCAGGAGCATTTTTTTGCTTTTGCGAAATTCTTCCTTGAAAAGTACCAAATTATCAATATTGGGATTGTTTTCTACCACCGGCTTTGTGAAAGGATAAATCAGGTAGTCAATCTGTGCATCAGGATAAATAGTCCTTAAGTTGTTGCAAAGAATAGAACTGGCCAAAACATCGCCTATCATTTTCTGCTGGATTACAAGTATCTTTTTCATGAAAATTGTATGAATTACAAATTAAGAATTAGGAATTACGAATTATGTCAGGCAAGTTATTCGTAATTCCTAATCTCAATTCCTAATTATTATACCGCTACGTCGTATTCTCTCAGTGCGTTGTTTAAAGAAGTTTTCAAATCGGTAGAAGGTTTTCTTTTTCCGATAATTAAAGCGCAAGGAACCTGAAATTCTCCTGCAGCAAATTTTTTAGTATAACTGCCCGGAATCACAACCGAACGTGCTGGCACGACACCTTTCATTTCTACAGGCTCATCACCGGTCACATCTATAATTTTTGTAGAAGCTGTCAGACAAACATTAGCGCCAAGAACTGCTTCTGTTTCAACGCGAACACCTTCAACTACAATACATCTGGAACCAATAAAAGCACCATCTTCAATGATTACGGGAGCAGCTTGTAATGGCTCTAAAACACCGCCAATTCCTACACCACCGCTCAAATGTACGTTCTTGCCAATCTGGGCACAACTACCTACGGTAGCCCAGGTATCGACCATTGTGCCTTCATCTACATAAGCACCAATATTGACATAACTTGGCATTAAGATTACACCGCTTGAAATATAAGCGCCATGACGGGCTACAGCATTAGGAACAACACGAATTCCTTTTTCGGCATAGCCTTTTTTCAAAGGCATTTTGTCATGATATTCAAAGATTCCTGCTTCAAGGGTTTCCATTTTTTGAATAGGGAAGTACATTACAACTGCTTTCTTTACCCATTCGTTAACTTGCCATCCACCGGCAATTGGTTCAGCTACACGTAATTTTCCACTGTCTAGCAGTTCGATAACCTCGCGGATTGCTGTGGTTGTTTTTTCTTCCTGAAGCAGGGCTCTATTTTCCCATGCCTGCTCTATAATTGTCTGCAAAGTGCTCATAAAATTTGATTTTCAGCAAAGATATGTTTTTTTCGTTTTCAACCTTGCCAGAGTTTCAAACTCAGGCAGGGTTGAATAAACGGATTTTACGTAAATTTGTAAGACACACTATTTCCTATGAAAGATAATTTTTCAAATCAAGCCTCAGAGTATTCCAAGTTCAGGCCATCTTATCCGCCGGAACTTATTGAACATATCGTTTCGTTTACGGAATCGAGAGAAATGGCATTGGACGTGGCCACAGGCAATGGGCAGATTGCCCAAAAGCTATCCGAATATTTCCAGACCGTATATGCTACAGATATCAGCGAAAATCAATTGCAGCATGCCAAACAATTATTAAATGTAATTTACAAAAAACTTCCTGCAGAAAGAACCGATTTTCTGGACAAGCAATTTGACCTGATTACGGTAGCCCAGGCAATACATTGGTTTGATTTTGACCAGTTTTATGCGGAAGTATATCGCATACTAAAACCCAACGGAATCTTCGCAGTAGTTGGTTATGGGCTTTTCAGTACCAACGAGGAATCAGATAAAATACTTTCTGATTTTTATTACAATATTGTAGGTCCGTTTTGGGATGCTGAACGAAAATACCTGGACGAGAATTATCAAACGATTCCTTTTCCATTTGAAGAATTGGAAACGCTTCATTTCCAGAATAAATTTACGTGGAATTTCGAACAGTTGGTAGGTTATCTGGAAACATGGTCGGCGGTAGAACATTATAAAGCGCATAACAACGAAAATCCAATCGATTTGATTCGCAAGGAATTAGAACTTCCGTGGAATAGAAGCGATAAAACGGTTGTTTTTCCAATGCTTTTGAGATTAGGAAAATTAAAAATGTAATTTTACGCAGCCTAATTTTTGATTTATGAAAATATTGATTCCGTTGTTATTGGTTTTCTTGATAATTTCCTGCAAGAAAGAGGAAAGTTCGTCTTATGAATCTATGGAAGATATTAATAAAAAGATAACCCAAAACAAGCCTTTTTTTGATTTTGATGAAGTAATACATTATCAGATTCCAATTGACGAGAATGAATATTATGATTTGATTTTAGCAGATACAATTTCTGAAAAAGGTAAAACATTTGAATTTTTATTAAGAGAGCCTTGCCCGGAAACTAAAGAAGAAAAAATAAAGTTCAAAGAAGCCATTAAATCTGTTGATAAAGTAGAAAATACTGCTATCAATCCTAAGTATTACGATGAGCTGAGAACGCAGATTTTTGCAGAAAAGAGATGTGACCAATTTTTTATTGCCGCTTGCGACCCTATTTACAGAGATATCTTTATTTTTAAAATGAATAAGGAAGAAACAGGAATGGCAAAGATTTGTTTTAAGTGTGGATTATATAGTTTTTCAAATAAATCTGCAATTGTAGACTGTTTTAATATGAATGGCGAATTAAGCAGGCTTAAGAAAATAATTTCAGAAAATAAGAAAAATTAAAATGCCAAGAATACTAGCTATAGATTACGGACTAAAACGAACCGGAATTGCCGTTACAGACGAAATGCAGATTATTGCTTCCGGACTAACAACTATTCCTTCAGAAACAGCCATCACTTTTCTCAAAGATTATTTTACCAAAGAGAAAGTAGAAAGAGTTTTGATAGGAGAACCCAAACAGATGGATTACACACCATCTGAAAGTGCCAAACTGATTGAAGCTTTTGTGGAAAAATTTAAAAATAATTTTCCAGACCTGCCATTTGAGAGGGTAGATGAGCGTTTTACATCAAAAATGGCGTTCCAGACCATGATTGATAGTGGGTTGAAAAAGAAACAACGTCAAAATAAAGCCCTGATAGATGAGATTTCGGCAACGATTATGCTTCAGGATTACTTATCCAGAAAAAAATTCTAGATTTTATTTTTATTTTATTAAAAAACCTGTTTGTAATTTAAAATAGATATAAATAACAAAGTTTTTTGTTTCTTTCAAAGTATCTTTGCACGACAAAAATTTTTGTGATGGCAACTACAACTTTAAGAACAGAAACGGATGTGGTTCTAATTGGCGCCGGAATCATGAGCGCTACTTTAGGTTTATTGCTTAAAGAACTGAATCCCAATATTAAAATTGAAATTTACGAGCGACTTGACATGGCTGCGGCCGAGAGTTCTGATGCATGGAATAATGCGGGAACAGGTCACTCTGCATTTTGTGAGCTCAATTATACTCCGGAGCTTGCAGGTGGAGAAATCGATACCAAAAAAGCTGTAAAGATTGCAGAATCTTTTGAAGTTTCGAAGCAGTTTTGGGCCTATCTGGTTGAAAAAAATCTTATCTCCAATCCTGAAAATTTTATCAAGAGTATCCCGCATATGAGTTTTGTTTGGGGTGAAGAAAATGTGGATTTCCTGAAAAAAAGATATGACGCGCTTCAGCAATACAGTCTTTTTAAGGGAATGGAATATTCAGAAGATAAAGATAAAATACGTTCGTGGATGCCATTGGTTATGGAAGGCAGGAATCCAAAATCAGTTATTGCGGCTACTTCAATGAAAATTGGTACCGATGTGAATTTTGGTGAACTCACCCGAAGTATTTTTAATTACCTTAAAACATTAGAAGGTGTTAGCATGAATTTCCATCATGAAGTGAAAAGCCTGAAAAAAGGCGAAAATGGAAGATGGCAGATTAAGGTCAAAAATCTTGAAACTGGAGATAAAACCAAAATCAGTACACGTTTTGTTTTTATTGGTGCCGGAGGTGGTTCATTACCGTTACTTGAAAAAGCAGGTATTCCGGAAGGTGATGGTTTTGGAGGTTTTCCTGTAAGCGGTCAATGGCTGAAATGTGTCAATGAAGATATAATCGCAAAACACAATGCCAAAGTTTACGGTAAGGCTTCTGTAGGTGCTCCGCCAATGTCAGTTCCGCATATCGATACCCGTATGATTGATGGTAAAAAAGCTTTATTGTTTGGGCCTTATGCAGGCTTTTCTACTAAATTCCTGAAAAATGGCTCGTATTTGGACTTGCCGCTTTCCATAAAACCGAATAACCTGATTCCGATGCTTTCAGCCGGATTCCATAACCTGCCTTTGACAAAATATCTGATTGACCAGGTGCGTCAGTCACCGGAAGACAGGCTCGAAGCCTTGAAAGAATACCTTCCGGACGCCAGGATGGAAGACTGGGTTTTAGAAACTGCAGGCCAACGCGTACAGGTTATCAAAAAAGGCGAGAACGGAGGAGGAGTATTGGAATTTGGAACAGAAGTAGTAACAGCGGGTGATGGTTCGTTAGCCGTTTTGCTAGGTGCGTCTCCGGGAGCTTCAACCGCAGTTTCAATTATGCTTGACCTGATTCAAAGATGTTTTTCTGAACACGAAAAAACAACAGAATGGCAGAAAAAGTTAAAAGAAATGGTTCCATCGTATGGAATCTCGTTAAATGATAATGAATCTCTGCTTCAGCAGGTAAGAGAACATTCTGCTAAAGTCTTGAAATTAGATACGTTGTAAATAAATAGAAATTATACAAAGAAGCCTGAAGCAATTGTTTCAGGCTTTTTATTTGGTCTGATGCAGCAGCTTGGCCGCTTTGACAATACTTTCAGAAAGGTTGGTCAACCAAACCAGTTGTTCGATAACCAATTGGGCTTCCTGCATTTTAAGCTGGAATTCTTCATCTTCTGAAAGATGCGCTTCCTTTAATTCCTTGGCACGCATATTTTTTAATTCGGTAAAGCGCATGGCCAAATCTTCATTCGTTTCGGTTTGGGCTAATGTGCTGGAAACCTCCAAATCAGCAAATGTGATGGCATAATTCAGATTTTTGATTACCGTTTGGACAACTACATTGAAAGCTTCAGATGCTGTCGATGTTTTATGCGTCTGTATATAAGTTCCTAAAGAAGCCAATGAAGAAAGCAATGTGTGGTTTAAGACGGCAAGTTTGTAAACCTGCTGCACCTGCTTCTGTTTGGATTTGGGTTCCTGGGTCATACGTTGAAAAGAGGCCATCAGGTTGCCAACTTCAATGAAGGCATTTTTTCGCGCGATTCGGTATGAGGTTGTTACTTCTCCTTTGTTGTTATAGAAAAGAGAAATTTCGTTGAGATAATCACGATTGGCTTCAATGGATTTTTTAATATAAATAGGCTGGCTCATAAATTCCCATGATGGCCAGAAGAAATAATTGGCCAAAAAGGCAAGGCCTGCCCCTACCACAGTATCCAGAATACGGTATTGGATGACATCGTTAATATTTGGAGTAATGATTCCGTAAACAAAAACAACATAAATGGTTACAAAAGTAGCGCCTACTTTATAATTTATCGAGGTAAAGGTAAAACCTAAAATCATCGAAGTAATAGCTAAGGCACCAATGATAATGTGATTATGGATAAACAGCAGTAGGGCAAAAGCAATGAGTCCGCCGACCACGGTTCCGATAATCCTGTGGAACGAACGCTCTTTGGTCAATCCGTAGCCCGGACGCATGATAACTACTATAGTCAGCAATATCCAATATACATTTTGAAAAGGGAAAAGGCTTCCTAATAAAAACGCAAGCATAATTGTCGCCGTCAGCCGTAACGAATGGCGGAATATGGTTGACGAAAAACTCAGGTTTTCACGGAATGTGCTCCACGGATAATATTGTGGAGTCAGTAATTTGTCAAGATTCTTATCTCTTCCTTTATAATCGTTAGTGTTGAAGTTTGGCATGAAGGCACGCTCCACAATCTTGATTTTTTCAATCTGCTTTTCCGCATAATGCAGCATGTTGGAAAGCATCCAAACGCCTTCGGAAGCTTTTTCCTTTCCCAATTCCTGTTCGTAGTCTGAAATTACTTTTTCCAGCGCTTCAAGGTCTTTTAGCAGCGAATGCTTAGGTACATATTTTTTTCGGTTCTCAAGGCTTTTAAAAATTGCTTTTAAAGTAGAAGCAAGGTTGTAGGCCAGGTGCTGATACGTAGCCAGGACTTTTGGATGGTCTGCAAATTTTTGGTGCAGTTTATTATGGTCAAATGAGGTCGATAGTGCCAATTCCAGAATTTCAAGCAGTGAAATAAAAACCAGGGTCATCTTTCGGGTCTGGTCTGAAGTACCGTTGGAATGGCTTCTGTTTCGGATTAAAATTTCCCTTAGGTTTTCATGGATTGTGTTTAATTCTACCTGAAGGTATAACTGCTTTTCGATAATTTTTTCGCGGGGTGAATCAATCTTCCATAAATCACCACGCAATTTCATATACTTTGAAGTCAGTCGCAAGCATTCGGCAACCTGAAGTTCGATATAACGGTGCGGTCTGATGTAATTAAATGTCAGGGATATAAGAAGGTAAAACAGACCGCCAACAAACATTAGTCCTGAATATTGGAGCATTTCCCATCCATCGTGTATGTGGCCAAAAGCAAGGCAGATAGATAAGAGGGCTGAAAATGAAACCTGTGTGGCCCGTTGTCCATAAACCGAAATCATGGAAAAAAAGAAAATCATTGCCGCCATAGCCGGATACAATATCCAGGGCTGCGGATAGAGCAGGTTAACGACCAGATTGTTTCCTGCTACAATCAGGGCAGCAACCAGAATACCATTTATACGGTGTTTTCTGTTGCTGGGAATATCGCTCGGATAGGTCAAAAAAGCACCTAAGGCAATATTAAAACCAATTTGGAAATTACCTGTATAAGAGAACAAAAGTACCGGAATAGCAGCAGCCAATGTCACTTTTAAGGCATTGGAAAAATTGGTGCTATCGGTAAAATTTCGGACTTTCTGAATCATTGCAAAGCGGTTACTAGCAAAGATAGGGATTGATAAACATTTTCGGAATTAAAAAAATAAAGATTTAATGCTTTTGATGTTATTAAAAGATTACCGTCTATAATCTTTTTTCACTATTTTTGCCCTCTGATTTTGCAGAGATTCTGCTAATTCTTTATAATTCAATACGAAAGAAATGATTTTACCAATTATAGGATATGGCGATCCGGTTTTAAGAAAAGTAGGTGAGGAAGTGCCACAGGATTATCCTAACCTGAAGCAAGCGATTGCAGACATGTATGAGACGATGTATAATGCTTATGGAGTAGGTCTGGCAGCGCCTCAGGTAGGACTTAGCCTTCGACTATTTGTTATTGACACGGAACCGTTTAGTGATGATGAAGATTTAGAGGAAAAAGAACGCGAAGAACTGAAAAACTTCAAAAGAACCTTCATCAATCCAAAAATGCTTAAGGAAGAAGGAGAAGAATGGGGTTTTAATGAAGGATGCCTGAGCATTCCGGAAGTCCGTGAAGATGTGTACCGAAATGAAAGAATCACCATTGAATATTTTGATGAAGATTTCAATAAGAAAACGGAAGAATTTGACGGATTGATTGCAAGGGTAATTCAGCATGAATACGACCATATCGAAGGAATTTTATTCACAGATAAAATATCTTCATTAAAAAAACAGTTAATAAAGAAAAAACTTCAAAACATTATGGACGGAAAAACACGTCCGGATTATAAAATGAAGTTTGTTGCCAAAAAAGGCAGATAAGAAGAACAAATTAATTTCAATTATAAAATATCTTTAAAATGAATTTAGACAAAATATTGGCCATTTCTGGCAAGCCGGGCTTATACGCACTTAAACTTCAAACCCGTACCGGTTTTGTTGCCGAATCATTACTTGACGGAAAGAAAATTACGGTTGGTTTGAGAAGCAATGTCAGCCTGCTTTCAGAAATTTCTATTTATACAAATGAGCAGGAAAAACCGTTGGTTGAAGTAATGAGAGCTATTGCTGTAAAAGAAGATAACGGACCTGCCTTATCACATAAAGAAGACAATGCTAAATTGGCTGCTTATTTTCTTGAAATCTTACCGGACTATGATCAGGACAGAGTATATCCGTCAGATATCAAAAAAGTTTTGAACTGGTACAATATGCTTCAGGCAAAAGGCCTGGTTTCAAAAGAAGCTCCTGCACCAAAAGTTAAGGAAGAAGTAACAGAAGAAAATTCAAACTAATTCTTCATCAAAAAATAAAAAACCTCGTTTAGAAATAAACGAGGTTTTTTATTTTAGCTCAATAAGAAGAGAAACAATAGCGGGAACACAATGCCGGCTATAGCGAGTTTCCAGCCTCTTTTCTTAAAGGTAAATTTTCCATAAGGAATCATCAGGGCACCGGTAACCGCAATTACAATTAATGAAATACCAAAAATATCAGAATAATAAATCCACCATTCTGAAGTGTTTTTGTGTAGTTTCATAGCATGGCTGATGATTGGTGTTTTTTTGAAAGCGACAATTTCTCCTTTTCCTGTTTTCATATCAATTTCCACATCGTGGTTTTCAAATGAAATCTTCAAAGTTCCTTTTTTGATGGAATGACGTCTGATTTTATCATCAATGCCGTGTTCTTTTCCTAAGGATTCAGCATATTTTTCGCTAATCAGTTCTTCTGGCGGTAGCTTTACTTCAATGTTTTTTGTTTCAACGGTATATTTTTCCGGATGCCAGCTATCTCTGTGGTTCATCAATATTCCGGAAAAGGCAAAAGAAATAATCAATCCAATGTAGAAATAGCCTAAATCACGGTGCAGGCCTCTTATTTTTTGTTGCTTCATGTTGTTTTTAAAAGATGGCGCAAATATAGTTCACTTTTTCCAGCACAAGGCAAAAAAAAAGCCCCGTTTTGGCGGGGCTTAAGGTTTTTATTTCTGCTCATAATCGTAATTCACCATCCAGAGGATACCGAATTTGTCAACAAACATTCCAAATAAAGCGCCCCAGAAAGTTTTTTCCAAAGGCATGGTTACTTTTCCGCCATTGGAAAGTCCGTCGAAAAGTTTTTTAGCTTCGTCTTCGCTTTCTGTATTGATGGAAACTGAAAAATTCGTTCCTGCAGTAACAGGCTGTTGTCCGAAAGCCTCACTCGTATCACTTCCCATGAGTATTGTTTCTTTGCTGATTGGCAATGAAACGTGCATGATCAAATCTTCTGTTCCGGCTGGAAGCGGTTGTTCAGAAGGCATATCTTTAAACTTCCCGATATAGGTAAATTCTCCGCCAAATACGGATTTGTAAAATAGAAATGCTGCTTCACAGTTTCCATTAAAAGTAAGATAAGGATTTACTTGTGCCATGTTGGATTGTTTTATTGTTTTTGTTTGTTCAAACTTACTGAACTTTTTTCATTGCAAATTGTTCCGATTTCGTTTTTCCGTCTTTTATTCCGGAAATTTCAGCTACGATGCTGTCTTTTGTAATTTGGTTGTAAGTAATCTTGTTTGGGTAATCGTGTTTCGGGTTCTCGAAAATAAGTTGTTTGTCAGAAGAGTTTGTCAGGGCAAATTCTACAGGCTTTTCATTATTTTGATTTCTTACTGATACTTCATAAATCAATTGATTTTCTTTTTGCCAAAGTTTTACGCTTTCTCCAAAAACGGTGTCCTTACCAATGACAAAATAGCTTTCTCCGTGAAAAGTAGAATCATTTTCTTTGGTCCATATCTCAGAAAGATTGCCTTCTTTGGAATTATTCTCCCAACGTCCTAAAAACCAATCGGCTTTTTTGATTTCGGCATAAGTTTTTGGAGTAGCTTCAACGGGAGGAAGCTTTGAATCATGGGCTTCTTTACAGGAAGTGATTCCTAAAGTTGCCAAAACAGCCAGTGCATAAATAGTTTTTTTCATAAGATTGATTTAGTTTACAGGAAACAAATATGAATCAATATCGATTGATAAAATTGTAAAAAAACGACTTTCTATTCTAAATTGAAATATTTTGCCATTTCAAGATTTTCCGAAAAGTATTTTTTCGGATTCAGGCCTGTAAAATATGTGAAGTCTTTTATGAAATGGGCCTGGTCGTAAAAACCGCCGTCATGTGCTACATTGGTAAAATTTCTAAAATCTTTGTTTTCAATGAGCTGTAAAGCATGATTGAACCGTATGATTCTTGAAAATAATTTCAGGCTCAATCCTACGTTGGAAAGAAATTTACGTTCCAGATGGCGTTGCCCGGTTTTTAGATTAGCTGTCAGTTTTTCTATTGAAATCATTCCTTCGGATAGTATGATTTCATTGACACAACTTTCAATTGCATCCGTGTCGGTGGTATTTTTGAGATGATTCTCAAGGAAATTTTCGATAACCCGAATGCGTTCTTCATTATTCTGGCAACAACCCATTTGTTCTTCCAAAGAACTGCTGTCTTCCCAGATTTTTGAGAGCTCCACAAAAATTCCGGTCAAATTGCTGACAGGAAAATCAATAAAAGGCTGTAATCCGGCGGGTTGAAACCGGATGCTGAAAATACCGACTTTGCCGATTCCCTGTACTTCAATGAATTTTTTTAACTGACCGTGTATAAAGTTTTTTGGTTGCGTTTCGGCTCCGTTTTTAGTGTAGGTGACAAACAGGTCGCCATGATTAAAAATCAATTCAATACAGCCGTCAGGAAAAATACGTTCTCTTGAATGCGGTTCCAAATCATCAAGATTGTCGAGGCTCCAATAACAGCGGATGTATTTTGACAGCCTGTCATTTGGTGAAAAAACATGGTAGTTCATCTTAATTATTTACCATTGGATAAGTGTTTTCGTTTTTATTTCTCAAGTCCAGACCACCTTCATATACTGATTTCAGATTAACCAGATAAAAACTCCAGCCCGTATGACATCCCAGACGGATATTCCTTTTTGAATTTTCATCAGTCGGAATGTTTTTTTGTGTGAGTTCCACCAATACATACCCGTCTTCTTGCGTAAGTTGGATATCGACAAGACAATTTCCGGCAAAAGTAAACTGCAAATAATCAGTGCCGTTGGCCTCAGTAATTTTTCCTTTTTCGACGGCTGTTTTCGAATCGAGCTGTTTGCCATTTGGGTCAAAATAGGAAGCATTGCTCAAAAACCATCTTTCAATTTCTGAAGATGTGGCCCAGGCATTGTAAAGTGTTGAAAGGCTAGATTTTATTGCAATTTTTCTGGTGAATTTTGTCCAGTCGAAATTTTCCATACAAGAGTTTTTAAAGACTAAAGTAAGTAAAAAAAACTCAATTGTTTATCAGAAAACTTGCTTTGCGATTTTGTGTGAAATAGTTGCTCGCAAAGGCGCAGAGCCACAAAGTTTTTTAAGAACAAATTATTGACATTACCGGTGTGGTTTAGACTTCTAAAATCCACATAATTGTTTTAATCTGTGATAATCCGTGGCCTAAAAACAAAGAAATGAACCGTAAGAAAACCGGCTTTTCTTTGTTTGGTATAAACTTCCTGACAGTCATAAAAACTCAATTCCAAGCCCGATGGAACGTAAACAATTTTTTTGTAAATTTGCACTCCAATTACATAAGGAAGAAAAGATGTTAGATAGATTGCAGATTGTAAAACAGCGTTTTGACGAGATTTCGGATTTGATTATCCAGCCGGATGTCATTTCAGACCAAAAGCGCTATATTCAATTGAACAAAGAATACAAAGACTTGAAAGCGCTTGTAGAAAAGCGTGACGAGTATGTAAATATAATGGGCAATATTGATGAGGCAAATGAAATTATTGCTGACGGTAGTGACCCGGAAATGACCGAAATGGCAAAAATGCAGTTGGATGAAGCCAAGCAGAGATTGCCGGAATTGGAAGAAGAAATCAAATTTTTGTTAATCCCGAAAGACCCGGAAGATGCGAAAAACGTAATGGTTGAAATCCGTGCCGGAACCGGTGGGGATGAGGCCAGTATTTTTGCAGGTGATTTGTTCCGAATGTATACCAAATATTGCGAAAGTAAAGGTTGGAGAACGTCGGTTGTGGATATGAACGAAGGAACTTCCGGAGGTTTCAAAGAAATTATTTTTGAGGTTACCGGTGAAGATGTTTACGGAACTTTAAAATTTGAAGCAGGTGTACACCGTGTACAGCGTGTGCCGCAGACCGAAACTCAGGGACGTGTGCATACTTCTGCAGCAACTGTAATGGTTTTGCCAGAAGCGGAAGAATTTGACGTTCAGATTGACATGAATGACGTTCGTATTGATTTTTTCTGTTCGTCAGGACCTGGTGGACAGTCAGTAAACACGACAAAATCTGCTGTTCGTTTGACGCACATTCCAACAGGATTGGTAGCCCAGTGTCAGGATGAAAAATCACAGCATAAGAATAAGGATAAAGCATTTACCGTTTTGCGTTCCCGTTTGTATGAGCAGGAATTGGCTAAAAAACAGGAAGAAGATGCTCAAAAACGTAGCTCTCAGGTAAGTTCAGGAGACCGTTCTGCAAAAATCCGTACGTATAACTATGCACAGGGTCGTGTAACCGACCACAGAATTGGATTGACGTTATACGATTTAGGAAACATCATGAACGGAGATATCCATAAGATTGTTGATGAGCTTCAGCTGGTTAGCAATACAGAAAAATTAAAAGAAGCCAGCGAAGTATTCTAAAAATAAACAAGCCTCATTATTGGGGCTTTTTTTATAAGACCAACTACACAACACCATGACAACACAACAGCTAACCGAACAAATCCACCAAAAAAAATCCTTCCTTTGCATTGGATTGGATGTTGATTTGAATAAAATTCCCCAACATCTGCTCCATACGGAAGACCCGATTTTTGAATTCAATAAGGCTATTATCGATGCTACTCATGATCTGGCTGTGGCCTATAAGCCTAATACAGCTTTTTATGAAGCCTATGGAATCAAAGGATGGATTTCACTCGAAAAGACAATCCGTTATATCAATGAGAAACATCCGGAAATTTTTACAATAGCCGATGCCAAGCGTGGTGATATTGGGAATACTTCTTCTATGTATGCCAAGGCTTTTTTAGAAGACCTGGCTTTTGATTCGGTTACAGTGGCACCTTATATGGGCAAAGATTCTGTTGAACCATTTCTGGCTGTGAAAGATAAGTTTACAATACTTTTGGCGCTGACTTCCAATGAAGGTGCTTTCGACTTCCAGACAAAATCAGTTGATGGGAAAGAGCTTTACAAGCAGGTTATCGAAACGTCAAAACAGTGGAAAAATTCCGAAAACCTGATGTATGTTGTTGGAGCTACCAAAGCAGAATATTTTACCGAAATACGAAAAATAATCCCGACAAGCTTTTTGCTGGTTCCCGGAGTAGGTGCGCAGGGCGGAAGCCTTTCGGAAGTCTGCAAATACGGAATGTCTGAAAATGTTGGATTGCTCATCAATTCGTCAAGAGGAATCATTTATGCTTCACAGCAACAGGATTTTGCCGAAAAGGCCAGGGAAGAGGCCCTTAAAATACAGCAGGAAATGGAACAAATTCTAAAATAGTTGTTATGGACAGGACTTTTATTCTTCGTTTTGCAGTCGCCTTTATCCTCATCATGCATAGTGTGCCGGGAATGTTCAATAATGGGATCCATGAGTTTGGAACCTTATATCTGAATACGGTCGGATTTGCTCCTTATGGAGTTTTACTGGCCTGGTTGATTAAGCTGTCACACGTGGTTGCAGCGGTATTGCTTTTGCTGAATAAATATGTCAAGATTGCTTCTATAGTTACTATCTTCGTTTTGGTTATGGGCATTATCATGGTTCATTATCCGGAAGGCTGGTTTGTGGTTGGTGGCGGAAGAAACGGTGTTGAATTTAACTTCCTTCTTATTTTTGTGCTTTTGGCAATTATGCTCCCGGAAGGAATAAATAGTAAACTTTCAAAAAAATAACCATTGAAAACGTACAGCGACCAATTGGGCAATTCGCATACTTTTGAATCGGTTCCCAAAAGAATAATTTCCCTCGTACCATCACAAACAGAGTTGCTGTTTGATTTAGGACTGGAAGAAAATCTTGTGGGAATTACCAAATTTTGCATTCATCCTTACCATCTGAAATCAACCAAAAAGATTATCGGAGGAACCAAAAAGGTGCATTATGAAAAGATAAAGCTGTTACAGCCCGATATTATTATCGCCAACAAAGAAGAGAATACGGAGGAAATTGTAGAAGAATTGCGTAAAATCTGTCCGGTTTGGGTCACCAATATCCTTACTATTGAGGACAGCCTGCAGATGATTTCAGATTTTGGACAATTATTTAATAAGCGAACGGAAGCCCAAAAGTGGATTGACAAAATACAATTTGCCTTAACTGATTTTCAAAATTTTATCAAAGACAAAGAAGAGCAAAAAGTAGCCTATTTTATCTGGGCTAATCCTTATATGGTAGCGGGAGGCGATAATTTTATCAATGAAATGCTAAAGCTGAACAAGTTTGTCAATATTTATGATAATCATTCAAAATACGAAGGCAGGTATCCGGAAATTGTGATTCAAAAAATGAGAATACAAGGTGATCCGGATTTGATTTTGCTATCCTCAGAACCTTTTCCTTTCAAAGATGAGCATGCTTTTGAATTGGGACGTTTTACACATCACGCCAAGACCGTTTTTGTTGACGGTGAGATGTTTTCCTGGTACGGAAGCCGAATGGCAAAAGCCTTTGATTATTTTAAAAAGCTGCATTCTAATTTATAATCTATTATCAGAAACCATAACTGTCAGCTGATATAATAAAAAAGCCAGTGTTCCTAAAAACACTGGCATTTTTTTTCTAACTAACCCTAACCAAATGAGAAAACCATTAATCTCTCTGCAAATGTCCAATTTTTTTTGGAGCGTATGTGTTAAGGCAATGTTATTTATATGTTATTGATTACTAATTTTTTAAGGGTCTGTTTTGTCCTTCTTAATCCTGCATGGCAAACACCTTTTTTAGTAGTGGAGAAGTACGGGCTCCAATATCGGTACGGATTTTTTTCTCCTCCACAGAAATCATCTTAAACACACCTTCCATAGCTTTATCAGTCACATAGTCGTTAAGGTCAGGATTCACTTTTGTGACCAAAGGAATCGTATTGTATTTTTTAATGATACCTTCCCATACCTTATCAGCACCTACATTGCTCAATGATGTTTTTACAACAGGATTGAATTTTGTGTAGAGTTCAGTAGAAGTTGCACCTTGTAGATAAGTCGTTGCGGCATCTTCATTGCCTAAAAGAATGTTTTTTGCATCGGCAAACTTCATGTTTTTAATGGCACTTACAAAAATAGGAGTTGCTTCTTTTACGGCATCTTCAGCCGCACGATTCAATACTTTAATTCCTTCGTCAGCCAGGCTTGATAATCCCATAGAACGTAAAGTCTTGTCCACTTTCTGTAATTCTTCCGGGAAGAGAATTTTTACGGCTTCATTTTTATAAAATCCGTCCACAGCCGTCAGTTTGGTTACCTGTTCCGTAATTCCTTTTTGAAGCGCTTCTTTTAGTCCGGCACTAATATCGGTGCTTCCCAATAGGCTGCCGGTTTTTTTAGAACTTGTTTTAGTTTGTGTTTTTTCTGTTTTCGATTGTACCTTTTCGGTTGCCTTTTTGATAAATCCATCCAATTGTGCAAAGCAGGTTGCAGGTACTAAAAACGCCACTAGTAATAATCTTTTCATGAGAGTAAAGTTTTTCGATTCAAAGATAATCAAACATCATACCGTTTAATAATATAGTTAAAAATTATTAAAATATAAAAACAATCAATTTTGTTTATCGAAAAGGATTGTTTAAATTTGAGGAAAACAAACTGATAATTAGGTACTAACAACAAATAATAAAAATTATGAAAGAACACAACAAACTCACCACAGCCTCAGGAAAGCCTTATGCCGAAAACGAAGATTCGCAATCAGTAGGACCCAGAGGACCGCTTTTGCTTCAGGATTTTATCCTGCATGAAAAAATGGCACACTTTAACCGCGAACGTATTCCGGAAAGGGTAGTACACGCAAAAGGATCGGCAGCTTTCGGAACTTTTACTGTAACACACGATATTACGAAATATACCAAGGCAAAAATCTTTTCACATATAGGAAAAGAAACAAAACTTCTGCTTCGTTTTTCTACGGTTGGAGGCGAAAGAGGTTCGGCAGATACGGAAAGAGATCCAAGAGGATTTGCATTGAAATTTTATACCGAAGATGGAAATTGGGATTTGGTAGGAAACAATACGCCTGTATTTTTTATCAAGGACCCGAAAAAATTCGGAGACTTTATCCATACCCAAAAACGTGATCCTTATACTAACTTGAAGTCGCCTACCATGATGTGGGATTTCTGGTCGTTGAATCCGGAAAGTTTGCATCAGGTTGCGATATTAATGTCTGACAGAGGAACTCCATACGGTTACCGCCATATGCACGGATTTGGAAGCCATACTTTTTCTTTTATCAATAAGGATAACGAACGATTCTATGTAAAGTTCCATATGCTTACCAAACAAGGCATTAAAAATTTTACGGATGCCGAAGCAGCAGAAATGAAGTCAAAAGACATGGATTTTGCTCAGAGAGACCTGGTTGAAAATATTGACAAGGGTAACTTTCCGCGTTGGGACATGAAAATTCAGGTGATGACTGAAGCAGAGTCAAGAACCTACCATATTAATCCGTTCGACCTTACAAAAGTCTGGCCTCATGCCGATTATCCGCTAATTGACGTTGGTGTTATCGAACTCAACAAAAATCCGGAAAACTATTTTCAGGATGTAGAACAGGCCGCCTTCGCTCCGGCACATGTCGTGGACGGAATAGGATATTCGCCAGATAAGATGTTGCAGGGAAGATTGCTTTCTTATCCGGATGCGCATCGTTACAGATTGGGTGCCAATTATGAGCAAATTCCGGTAAACAGATGTCCGTTTGCTACAAACAATTATCAAAGAGACGGACAGATGCGTATTGATGGAAACGGAGGCAGCGCTCCAAATTATTTCCCAAACAGTTTTGACAATATTGTTGTTGACCAATCGTATAAAGAACCTGCATGGGCATTGGAAAGTAATGTAGCGGGTTGGTATGACCGCAATGCCGAAGGTGAAAACGACCATTACACACAGCCGGGTAATCTTTTCCGCTTATTGGAACCGGAACAGCAAAATAATCTGATTAGCAATGTAGTGGGGGCAATGTCAGGCATTGAAGGGCCAAAAAGAATGGAAATCATCAACCGCCAGCTTTGCCATTGGTTCCGGGCCGATCCGCGATTAGGAATGGGAATTGCACAAGGATTGGGAGTTGAAGTCGATCCGGCCATGATGAAATAAGAATCCTAATAAACAGGATTTTACAGATAAGTCAATATTTTAGAGTTTTGACCCCCTGGGCCCTTTCGGTAATTTTCTATCGGAAGGGCTTTCTTTTTTTAACGTTTCCGCACCCTGGCAGGGTTTAAAACCCTGCCAGGGTGCGGAAACGTTGTTCAGTTAAAATACTTAATAAACACTTCGAAATTTTTAGGAATTTCGTAAATTGCCGACCTTAAAAAGACATATATTTCAAAATGGAACAAGCCAAACCTTATATTCCTAAAAATAAAGTAAGAATTGTAACAGCAGCAGCACTTTTCGACGGACACGATGCTGCCATTAATATTATGCGACGCATTATCCAGTCGACAGGAGTCGAGGTAATCCATTTAGGACATGATAGGAGCGTTGAAGAAGTTGTAAATACAGCCATTCAGGAAGATGCCAATGCCATTGCCATGACCTCTTATCAGGGTGGGCATAATGAATATTTTAAATACATGTATGATCTGCTTAACCAAAAAGGAGCAGGCCATATCCGAATTTTCGGTGGAGGAGGCGGAGTTATCCTGCCGGATGAAATAAAAGAATTGCAGGAGTATGGAATTACGCGAATCTATGCGCCAGATGACGGACGTGAATTAGGATTGCAGGGAATGATTAATGACCTTGTTCAGAAATCTGATTTTCCGATTGGCGACAAGCTAAACGGAGAGGCCAAACATTTGGAAGAGAAGAACCCGACGGCAATTGCCCGTCTTATTTCTTCAGCAGAAAATTTTCCTGAAATTGCAAAAGAAACCCTTGATGCGATACACAAACAAAATGAAACCAGCAAAATTCCGGTTCTGGGTATTACGGGAACAGGTGGAGCCGGTAAATCATCTTTGGTTGACGAATTGGTCAGAAGATTTTTAATTGACTTTCCGGAAAAAACAATCGGTTTGATTTCGGTTGACCCTTCAAAACGTAAAACTGGCGGAGCACTTTTAGGAGACAGGATTCGTATGAATGCGATCAACAATCCACGTGTTTATATGCGTTCTTTGGCAACAAGACAGTCCAACCTGGCTTTGTCCAAATATGTTGCAGAAGCCATTCAGGTACTCAAAGCCGCTAAATACGATATTATCATATTGGAGACTTCGGGAATTGGACAGTCAGATACCGAAATCATGGACCATTCCGATGTTTCGCTCTATGTGATGACTCCTGAATTTGGAGCCGCTACGCAGTTAGAAAAAATCGACATGCTTGATTTTGCAGACTTGGTAGCGATTAATAAATTTGATAAGAGAGGTTCGCTGGATGCCTTGCGTGATGTTAAAAAGCAATACCAGAGAAACCATAATCTTTGGGATGCCAATCCGGACGATCTTCCGGTATTTGGAACCATTGCTTCCCAATTCAATGATCCGGGCATGAATACGCTTTACAAGGCAATCATGGACAAGATTGTTGAAAAGACAGAAGCCGATCTTAAATCCACATTTGAGATTACGCGTGAAATGAGTGAAAAAATCTTTGTCATTCCGCCGCACAGGACGCGCTATTTATCTGAAATTGCAGAAAACAACAGAAAATACGATGCGGTTGCTTTAACACAACAGCAGGTAGCACAAAAATTATACGGTATTTTCAAAACTATTGAATCGGTTTCAGGTAAAACTCCGGAATTGACAAAAGCCGGAATAAATGATGATTCTGTTTTGCCAAGCGCAGTAGAAGAACACAACGAAACCAGAATCTTCCTAAACCTTTTGCTCAACCAGTTTGACAAAGTAAAGATGGATTTGGACCCGTATAATTGGGAAATTATCTTTACCTGGGATGAAAAAGTAAACAAATACAAAAATCCTGTCTACACTTTTAAAGTACGTGACAAGGAAATAAAGATAGCAACACACACGGAATCCTTATCACATTCGCAGATACCGAAAGTAGCCTTGCCGAAGTATGAGGCATGGGGCGATATTCTAAGATGGTGCCTGCAGGAAAATGTGCCGGGTGAGTTCCCATTCACTTCAGGACTTTATCCATTCAAACGCGAAGGGGAAGACCCTTCAAGGATGTTTGCCGGAGAAGGCGGACCTGAAAGAACCAATAAGCGTTTCCACTATGTGAGCGCAGGACTTCCGGCAAAAAGACTTTCTACTGCTTTTGACAGTGTAACATTATATGGAAATGACCCGCACCTAAGACCGGATATCTACGGAAAAATTGGTAATGCAGGAGTATCTATCTGCTGTTTGGACGATGCCAAAAAATTATATTCAGGATTCAATCTGGCACATCCGCTGACTTCGGTGAGTATGACCATTAACGGTCCGGCACCGATGTTGTTGGGATTCTTTATGAATGCTGCAATAGACCAACAGTGCGAAATCTACATCAAGGAAAATAATCTGGAGGATGAAGTAGAAGCAATCATAGCCGAAATCTATAAAAAGAAAAATATAGAAAGACCGCGTTATAACGGAACACTTCCTGAAGGGAATGATGGTTTGGGACTGATGCTTTTAGGAGTAACCGGCGATCAGGTATTGCCAAAAGATGTCTATGAGCAGATCAAGGTTAGAACTTTATCACAAGTACGTGGAACCGTTCAGGCAGATATCCTAAAAGAAGATCAGGCACAAAATACCTGTATCTTTTCGACAGAATTTGCGCTAAGGTTAATGGGTGACGTACAGGAATATTTCATTGCCAAAAATGTACGTAACTTCTACTCGGTATCTATTTCAGGATACCACATTGCAGAAGCCGGAGCCAACCCTATCACACAATTGGCATTCACGCTTGCTAACGGATTTACCTATGTAGAATACTACTTGAGCCGTGGTATGGACATCAACGATTTTGGTCCGAACCTTTCGTTCTTCTTCTCGAATGGAATTGACCCGGAATATGCCGTAATTGGACGTGTAGCCAGAAAGATTTGGGCGAAAGCACTTAAAAATAAATACGGTGCCAACGAAAGAGCACAGATGTTGAAATACCATATCCAGACATCAGGTCGTTCATTGCACGCTCAGGAAATTGATTTTAACGATATCCGTACTACATTACAGGCATTGTATGCTATTTATGATAACTGTAACTCATTGCATACCAATGCATACGATGAAGCTATCACCACGCCAACTGAAGAATCTGTGCGTCGTGCCATGGCAATCCAGCTGATTATAAATAAGGAACTTGGTTTGGCTAAAAACGAAAATCCGATACAGGGTTCTTTTATTATCGAAGAATTGACTGACCTTGTAGAAGAAGCTGTATTGCAGGAATTTGACAGGATTACAGAAAGAGGTGGCGTATTGGGAGCTATGGAAACCATGTACCAGCGTTCTAAAATTCAGGAAGAAAGTATGTATTACGAAACACTGAAACATACTGGGGAGTTCCCTATCATTGGCGTGAATACTTTCCTGAGTTCCAAAGGTTCGCCAACGGTTATTCCTGCCGAAGTTATCCGTGCCAGTGAAGAAGAAAAACAATTCCAGATTCACACTCTGGAAAACCTACACAAAGCCTACGGTGATAAAATGAAAGAACAGTTGGCTATCATTCAGGATGTAGCCATCAATAACCAGAATATTTTTGAACAGCTTATGGAAGCAACCAAAGTATGTTCATTAGGCGAAATCACTGCTTCATTGTTTGAAGTAGGTGGACAATACAGAAGAAATATGTAAGAACATATCACATAATTGCCAAAAAAAAGACCTTCATCGAAGGTCTTTTTTTATTAACTACCCACTACCCACTATCCATTACCCACTATCCATTACCCACTATCCACTGCCCACTATCCACTTTTCCATCATTGGTAGATTAAAAACGTCATTGGTCTATTACTTGTTTTTTTGACCTTATTGAATGCCTAGTTTCGTTCCATAAATTTTAAATTAACTATTATGAAACCAATCAAAAAAATTAGTGCTCTTTTATTAATGATTTTAGGAACAAGTATCATCTCCTGTTCCGATGATGGAAAAGATGGAGTAGACGGATTAAATGGAATGGATGGTGAACCCGGAACAGCCAATGTAATTTATAGCGACTGGCTCGACCGACCTGTTGGAACAGAAGCGACGATTGATGGAACTTCTGGAATGTTATATACTTATTCCGTACCTCAGATAACCAATGAAATTTTGAATAGCGGTACCGTTCTGGTTTATATGCAATTTAATGGTGCAGATATTTTTGCCTTACCCTATACTTCAAGGGCAGGTAATAGTATAAATACAATAGAGGCCATTACTACTTTAGGAAATCTGAAAATTTTCAGGTATCGTCACGATGGACTAACTCCAACTATTGCTGTTGGTAGTGGTGTTAAATTTCGCTATATTATAATCCCTGGAGGAACTCCCGCCGCCAGATCTATAAATTTAAGAGACAGGAGCTATGACGAGGTTTGTGAATTATTGGCGATACCGAAATAAAAGTATTGACTTGACGTAACTAAAAAATCCGAAGCTAGCTTCGGATTTTTTAATTTTATTCTAATTCTCATTTATTTGTATCTGATGTTGATGCTGACAATATCAGAATTTAAATTATTGGAACGGGCATAATGTCCGTAACGTATTTCCAGCATATTAAGATGTTTGATGCCAAAAATGCCATTAACCGGAGTCAGTCGAAGGCCAAGACCAATAAAACTGCTGTTGAATTTTGAAAGGTCATAATTGCTGGTATAAAAATCACTTTGGAGATTGTGCATTTCATAGCCTTTAAAATATTTTGCAGCTGTTTGCGTATAATATCTGTAAAACGGAGAAACGGATACAAATGATGTGATTTTTACCGGTATTTCAATATCGGCTGTATGAGACTGGATTCCCCAATCATCGGTATAAAACCGGTAATAACCCCTAATAATCACATTATCACCTAAAAAATAACTTGCTCTGGCAGCCAGCGGTATCTTAAGGCGGCTGTCCGGAAGTTTTTCCTGATGTACTGAACCGTCAGTAAAATATACTCTGTGAAATGGCAGTGAAAGATAGCCTTGCTGCGATATCAGATCAGCCTGAAACATTACCTGGAAGTTTTTGTTAATGATCTGCGAATAAGTGAGTGACCCAACAAATGTATTTCGGGAAGCATTGCCCGAATCATCAACATTGGGTAATCCGCGAAGTTCTATAGGAGCAAGCAGTTTTACCTGATCAAGATAAGCCTGAAATTTTACTCCAAATTCGCCATTTCTGTCTTTGGTTTTTTGTGAAAAACTCACATTTCCTCCAAAAGACTGGTAATCATACTCTGTAGAGGAAGAAACCCCAATACCCAATGTACGCCCTTTTTCTTCATTTTCTCGGATATAGTTCAACGAAGGATATACTCTTATGTCAGAAGACGATGCAGATGAATTGGCATTAAGATCTATCTTGTCTGAAGAGGCAGAACTATAATGGTCGACACCTACTTCAACATCAAAATTATGTTTGATATTATTCTTGCCGTATTTTACCACCCTGAGGTCTATCGCATTGGATATATCAGTAAGTTTTTCTGTTCCCAATCCTCCTGTAACAGCTGAATTGTCTCCATTTTGTCTGTAATAGCTGGACACAAGATTTATCTCATCGACTTTAAGTTTTTTAGGCTTATATGCGGTCGAATCTGCCTGTTCATTTTGGGCATAGGCTTTTAAAAGTCCCAGCAGAGCAAAGCCGGTTATAAAAACTCTTTTCATTTTGTTATACAGTTAGGGATTAATTGCAACCGCATCCGCCACCACTTTTTCCGGCATTGGCACCAGATGAGCCTTCCCTGTAAGATTGGAAGCTCAGTTCGGTTTTTTCGACTTTCCGGTTAGACAATGCCATTTCTGAATCGTTTATCTTATTTTTTTGGTACTCTTTAACGGACGAGCACCCGGCAGTCATCACTATACAGCATGCTGCTATCCAAACGGGGAGATTTTTCATTTTATGTAAGATTTATATTTTTTGAAGTATATAGCTGGTTGTCATCATCAATAATGATACAGTGCAGTTCCGGTATCTGGTTGACGAGATAAAGACCCGCTTTTATGCCCATGACAGCGATAGGAGTTGCCATTGCATCGGCAAATTCAGCATTGCTGCTGATTATTGTAACACTCTTAATTCCTGATATGGGTAATCCTGTTTTAGGGTCTATGGTGTGCGAATATTTTTTTCCGTTTATCATGACATATTTTTCATAATTACCGGAAGTTGCTACGGCTTTTCCGCTAATGTCTAAATAGGAAAAAATGTCTTCCGGAAAGTCAGGGTTAGATATTCCTATTCTCCACGGTCTTCCTGAGGGCTGATGTCCCCATGCGCTAAGGTCGCCACTGGCATTTATGATTCCGCTCCCGACGCCTTTTTGCATTAACAGCCTTTTCGCCATTTCGGCGGCATAGCCCTTACCAATACCTCCAAATCCTATCCTCATGCCTTTATTCTTGAGAAATACGGTACTGTTTTCTTTATCAACAAGAATATTTCTGTAATCAATAAGATGTACCATTTTCAAGGCTTCTTCTCGTGAAGGAAGTTGAGTCATATTCCTGTCAAAATTCCAGAGCGTTTTGTCAATGCTGCCATAGCTTATGTCAAAAGCACCTTGCGTAATTTTTGAAATTCCAATGCTTCGTTCAATTAATTCTACTACTTCTGTATCAACTTCTACAGGTGAAATACCTGCATTGTTATTAATTAGGCAGGTCTGACTATTCTCATCAAAAGTAGTAAGCAGTCTTTCTATACGCCTTATTTCTTCTATGGCAGTATTGATATGTGATTCTGCCTCTGTTTTAGTAGGGCTTACTACCGTTATGGTAAATTGATTACCCATCAGCCTTAGCGATTGTGAAAATTCCAGCATGGTGCCTGTTTCTTATTTGTGAGAGTCACAGATATTTTTGATTTCCTTTGTCCATTTTTCGACAGAAACTTCAGGTTTTCCAACCCATGACTTCAGCACTTTGCCATTTGAATCCAATAATAGAGTGAATGGAAAATTGCCTTGCTTGTTGTATTTTTCAGCAAGTGCTTCATTTTTTTTGATTTGTTCGGGAGAGAGTTGATTTTTCTTTTTTCTTGGAAAATCAGCATTAAGCAGAACAAGATTGTCCTTTGCCATAGACACGAAGGAATCGTTTTCAAAATAGTCCCTTTTAGTAGCTACACAGGGCGCGCACCAGTCAGACCCTGAAAAATTGAGCAGGATTAGTTGTTTTTTTTCTTTGGCATCTTTTTGGGCGGTGTCAAAATCTGTTTCCCATTTTAAAGGAACAAAAGCCAGCAAGAATAAGAAGGTGAAAAGTTTCATCGCTATACAGTTATCGTTATAGCAGATTAACGTAATAGTGTTCTGAAAATGTATTGCTGTTTCCTTAAGATTGGCTTAAGATTACCTTACGAAGTCTGAACACCAAAAGCATAGCCTACAAGCGCTGAAGCTACCATGGCAACTGTTCCCCAGATGCAGATACGGGCCACTGATTTTATTTTATTTGAACCGCCGGCTTTTGCAGCCAATGTTCCCGATAAGGCTAGAAAAATAATAGCAAATCCGTATTGCAAAAACATCATATACTTCAACGGCGCAAAAATTGCTACCAAAAGCGGCAATATTCCTCCACAAATAAATGCCAGGGCAGAAGCCAATGCTGCCTGCATAGGTCTGGCCTGAGTAATTTCATTGATTCCAAGTTCATCCCGTGCATGGCTTTCAAGAGCATTGTGTGAAGTAAGCTGTAGCGCCACTTCTTTTGCAAGTTCAGGAGTAAGTCCGCGGGAAATATAAATTTGCGTGAGTTCTTCCAGTTCCGATTCAGGCGTTTCTTCCAATTCTTTCATTTCCCGTTTCAGGTCGGATTTTTCGATATCGCTTTGTGAGCTTACAGATACATATTCTCCCGCTGCCATAGAAAGAGCACCTGCTACCACTCCGGCCAAAGCAGCCAGTATGATAGGTGACCTGGTTTCGGAAGCAGCAGCTATTCCAATAGCCAGACTCGTGGTAGAGAGAATTCCATCATTGGCTCCTAATACCGCAGCCCTAAGCCAGCCGCTACGGGTTATGTAATGTGTCTCATTTTGCATATTTCCCTTTTTTAATATAAATATAGCAAAGGTTTTGTTTGTTTGGTTAACTTGTCTGAAGATTCTCAAAAGAAACCTGACCTGTTTCAATTGCCTCAATTTCTTTACGCAAGTTGTTCCACGGATGGGTGTCAGTTCCTAAAGAAACAGAAAGAAATAACTTCTCATAATAATCAATTCCGGAAAGCAGGTTTTTTTGAAATGTTGTCCATTTCTTGAATTGGGCTGGAGTTGCAGTGCTATGGTGTAGGGCTATTTCTTTTTTCAGATAATCAATATAAAGCTCTAATTCTTTTACAAACAAATTTGGACGGTTTGGAAAATCCATTACAGAATCATATCCGTAGATGTGACGTAGCATGTCCTGTAATGAAACTTCTCTGTTAAAATAGGCCATGTTAGGTCCCGGACAAATAACAACGCCTTGTGCTTCACCTTTAACGGTAATACCATTTTCAAGATAGGACGCATTGGCGAGCCCAACACAAAGACAGGCTTTTTCGGTAATATCAAACTTTGCCTGTTCATAAGCCATAGCTGTGAGTTCAGATTTTCTGTTTTCCAACATTTCTAGTTTATGAGATTGGTATTTTAGGGAAGCCGTACAAATTCCCTTTTTATCTAGTTCTCTGTCCAATGCCAGGTATTTTTTAGGACAGGAACTTCCTGGTCGCCCAGCTGTAATACGATGCTGTTTTAGTTGTTCATTGCTTGTGCCGCGAATTGTATTAAAAGGAACGCCCAAAGGAGATATATGGCTCAGATAAAGGTCTTTTTCTTCTGCTTTCGCCAATAATAATCGGGTGTCATTATCTACAGAAGTAGCTTCAGGAACCAACAGGAAAGGCGAGCCCCAGCCTACAGAATCCATTCTATAATGATGTAATAAAAAATCATGTTCTTCAGCAGTACCTACACCGCCCTGAGCCGTAATTTTTAAAGGAAGCGGATGGGATGGTACGGGAAGTCCTTTTTGTTCAAGCACTTTTGCCATCAACTCATGTGATGTTTGGATGAGTTCTTTTCTTTTTGTTCTGAATTCTTCCAATATTGGACCTAAAAGAAAACCTTCGGTGGCAAAGGCGTGTCCTCCGCAGTTCAGCCCCGATTCAATACGGTATTCAGAAACCCATAAGCCTTTCTTTGCCAGAAAATTGCCTTGTATCAATGCTGAACGGTAATCACTGACTTTCAATGTGATTTTCTTTTCGAGCTTTCCTTCTGTATTCGGAAAAAAACAATTGAAACTTTCAAGATAGCTATACAGTCTTGGATTCATACCTGCCGAAAATACTATTGAAGATTGAAGCTTACTGTTTGCAAATCCCCTCAAAGCGGCATGCGCATCATTAAAATCAATAGACAGGGCTTCTTTTTTATCATAATTTTTTCTGTCAACTTTAGTCATGATATTGACATCAATAGCTCCGGGTGTGAAATGTTTTTCAAGGAAATTTTTGATGCCATGTTTCAATTCGGAACCATTCTCCAAAAGCTCCTGTAAACTTCTTTTAAAATCGGATTGGTTCGGAAGCATACCCAGAAAACGTTCCAAAGCCGGACGACTTTCAGAAAGTTCGCGTTTAAAAGCCCGAAACTTTTCCTTTACGACAAGGTCCATCATATCCAGATAACTTTTAATGCGTTCGGCACGGTAGTCATGGATTTTTTTTGTAATTTCCTGATAAGGCAAACAAAATTTCTTGCTGTAAAAAGCATTCATCTTTTCAATAAGTTCATCGTCTACAATAGAAACTACGGAAGAAATTCCATAATGAGCCACCCGAATTGGACTATCAATTGTAAAAGAAAGTCCCATTACAGGAATATGAAAAGTATGTACAGAAGTATCAGGTGCCATAATGCATATTAATTTAAGATAGCTGCAAATATGGATAAACCAATTGTCGTAAAAGATGATAAATGTCAGTTTTGGAAAAGCAGATGAAAGGTCACAGCGACATATCCCATTTATTTTATTAATTTCGTAAGATAATGTGATTATCCGGTTTAGAAAATAATACTCTTTTTTTCTGGAACACACTAATATATGAGCTTCGAAAAATAACATACAACAAATGGAAACCGGTAAAGAAAACTTCCTACTGATAGGCATTCAACTTGATAACAAAACAACCAATAAAGACGGTCAGGCTGCTATAGACTGTGGCGGACTTTGGCATCAATTCGAGACGGAAAAGAGATACGGCCAGATAGAAGGTAAATTAGGTAATGAAATCTATGCTGTATATTTTGACTATGATGGCGACCATACGCAACCGTATTCCTATTTCATAGGCTGCAAAGTAGCAGAAGTTACGGCAGTTCCGCAAGGATTCAAAAGTCTGAAAATACCGGCACAAACCTATACTCAAAAAATAGCCAAAGGCGTCATGCCGGCCTGTATTGCAGAAGCATGGAGAGAAATCTGGAAAGAAGATGCCAATTTGAACAGGGCCTATCAATATGATTTTGAAATATATGATGAACGCTGTGCAGATTGGAACAATGCAGAAGTGGATATTTTTCTTTCCGTAAAAAAATAACCTAATGACCATCATTAAAAAATGGACGGTCCGTTTAAATATAAAATAGTAAAACCCGATTCGTCGATTGCCGGATATGTTGAAAGCTTTTGGGAAATCAGGACACCTTCCGGAGAACCCAAAAATATCATAGTATTGCCAGACGGGAGGATTGATATTATTTTTTCATATTCCGATACCGAACCATTTCGTGCCGTTCTTTTAGGGTTGGAAACGGAAGCTTCACAAACCCTGATGCAATCAGGAAGAACCATGTTTGCGGTTAGCCTTCGCCTTTTAGCGGTTGAATATCTTTTAGAAGCCAGCGTTTCATCTTTGCTTAATGGCGGACGTCTTCTACCGGAAGGTTTCTGGAATATTGCCAAAGAAGACCTTTCCGATTTTGATGCTTTTTGCAACAAGCTAACCGGAAAAATACAAAGCCTTATTAAAACAGTACCCGATAACAGGAAACTCAGACTGTTTGACCAAATATACACTTCAAATGGTACGTTAACGGTGAAAGAACTTTCTGAAAAGGCCGGATGGAGCAGTCGCCAGATGAACCGTTATTTTAGCCATCAGTTTGGATTGCCGTTAAAAACCTATTGCAATATTTTGCGCTTCAGAGCTTCCTTTAAACATCTCAAGGAAGGGAAATTGTTTCCCGAACAGGATTTTGCAGACCAGGCCCATTTTATCCGTGATGTAAAAAAGTTCTCCGGTGTGCTTCCCAAAGAATTATCCCAAAATAAAAACGACCGATTTATACAATTTTCCACCTTGAATAAGAAATAGTTTTGCCTTGATAAAACTAAATCTTTAAAATCATGGTAGTTAAAAACAAAAAAATAGCAATTATTGGTGGTGGACCTGGAGGATTGACACTTGCCCGACTGCTGCAACAAAAAGGGGTTGATGTAACAGTATATGAAAGAGATGCGGGAAGATTTGTAAGAGTACAGGGAGCCACGCTCGACCTTCATGACGATTCAGGCCTTAAAGCACTCAAAGAGGCCGGACTATTGGAAGCGTTTAAAAAATATTACAGACCTGGTGCCGACAAGATGCGTATTGCGGACCAATATGGTAACCTTGTTTACGACCAGCATAATGAACCTGATAATATGGCTGATTTTGGACACGAACACTTTCGCCCTGAAATAGACCGTGGTCCTTTGCGTGATTTGCTGCTTGATTCGTTACGACCGGAAACAATAGTATGGGATAGTCATATTACAGCATTAGAAAAGGAAAAAGGTATCTGGAAGCTTGTTTTTCAAAATGGAAAAACAGAAACAGCAGACCTGGTTATCGGGGCAGATGGTGCCAATTCAAAAATACGTCCTTATCTTACAACTATCAGGCCCTTCTATTCCGGAATTACAGTCGTAGAAGGTAGTCTTTATGAGGCGGCGGAAAAAGCACCCCGCATCTATGAAATGGTTAAGGGCGGAAAAGTTTTTGCCTTTGGTAATCAAAAGTCACTTATTGTAAGCGCAAAAGGAGATGGAAGTCTCTCTTTTTATACAGGCTGCAAAACACAGGAAACCTGGGTACGCGATAGTGGTATTGATTTTAAGGATAGCCAATCAGTAGCAAACTGGTTTCGTACAGAATTTTCAGATTGGGATGAAATCTGGATGGAATTATTTGTAACAGAAGGCACTTCTTTTGTTCCGCGTCCGCAGTACTGTATGCCGTTAGACCAGACATGGAAAGCACGGGCAGACAGTACTCTGATTGGTGATGCGGCACATTTGATGCCACCCTATGCCGGAGAAGGTGTAAATATGGCAATGCTTGATGCCCTTGAACTCAGCAATTGTCTTACGGGAACAGATTTTTTAGATATTGAAGAAGCAATTGCCCATTATGAAAAGCAGATGCGTAAAAGAGCCTCCGAAATTGCAAAAATGACATTAGAACAAACCGAAGCCCTGCATTCTGAAAATGCAATCTCCCATATGTTGGAATTGTTTAAAGAATAAATGGGAATAATGATAATGAAATGAAATACCAAAACAAGAACTTTTATATTCTTACCGGAGGTCCCGGTGTTGGCAAGACATCTGTTTTAAACGAACTGGAAAAAAGCGGTTACACTGTTATGCCAGAAATAGCACGTGCAATTATCAAAGAGCAGATGGCAACTGGCGGAGAGGCATTACCCTGGAAAAGCAAGGAACTTTATATGCAGTTAATGGTAGAAGCTTCTGCTGAAAGCTACCGTGAGGCTATTTCTAAAAACAGTTTGCTTCCCGTTTTCTTTGATAGGGGAATTTTGGATGCAGTCTGCTATGCCCGAATGGTAGGTTTGGACCTGTCAAATGAAATACAGGAAATAGCAGAACATTATCAGTATAATACAAAAATATTCGTCTTCCCCCCCTGGCAGGGTATCTACAAAACAGATGAGGAAAGAAAACAGGATTGGAAAGAAGCCGAAGCTACTTTTGAAGCCATGAAAAAGACCTATCAGGATTATGGCTATGAAATTATAGAAGTGCCAAAAGATACCGTTGAGAAGAGGAAGGAGTTCATAATAAATAGGATAAAAACAGAATACATCTGATGAAGATTAAGTCAGAAGAATAAATTTGAATTGGGAAAGGGATATTAAATTGACGGATAACGATTGGAAAAGAGTGGGTTCAAACAAGCGTTATTTTTTATAACTTCGTCTTTATAGTCTGAAGAAAATGGAAAAAGTAACTATCGCCCAAAAGCTTTCTTTATTTAACGATTACTGGAACCCGAGAATTGTTGGAGAATTGAACGGGCAACATGTCAAACTGGTAAAATTTCAGGGTGAATTTGTATGGCATAAACACGACAATGAAGACGAAATGTTTTTGGTTGTCAAAGGCCAATTCAACATGGAATTTCGGGATAAGACCGTTGAACTCAAAGAGAACGAATTTTTGATTGTACCACGTGGAGTTGAACACCGGCCTGTAGCGCCACAGGAAGTATCTGTTTTGCTGTTTGAACCTGCATCGACACTTAATACAGGCGATGCAGAAAAAAGCGACCTTACAAAACGAACCCTGGATACGATTTAGAAACAATGGAAAACAAAATAGAAACCCAATTAATGGAAATCATGGATTGGGCGACATCGAATGATGACATCAGGGCGGTGCTACTAACAAGTTCGCTTGTTAATCCCTATGCTCCGGTAGACCAGTTTAGCGATTTGGATATTGAGTTTGTCGTGAGTAACCTGCAACAGTTCTTGTCAGATGATAGTTGGGTAGAGAATTTCGGCAAAAAAATAGCCATGATTGTAGAAAACGAAGAGGCATTTGAAGGCAAACACGCCATGCGCATGGTTTTTTATGAAGATTATACCAAAGTGGACTATAAAATCTATTCCGTAGATAAATTTCTCGAAGAAGTAAACAATGAAGAATTGCAGGAAGATTGGGATGTAGGCTATAAGGTACTGCTGGACAAAGACGACATTACAAAAAACATGAAGCCGCCAACCTATAATGCGGTTATGGTTAAAAAACCTACAGAACAGGAGTTTACAACCCTATTTAATGATTTTTGGTGGGACATGACCTATGTGGCGAAATGCCTGTGGCGCGATGATCTTTTTTATGCCAAATTCATGCTTGAAGACAATATGAGAACGCAATACTTCCAGAAAATGATAGAATGGCATATAGGGCTGGAGCACAACTGGAATGTATCAACCAATAAAAAAGGGAGATTGTTTAAAAAATACCTTTCTCCCGAAATGTGGAAAAAGATAGAAGCCACTTTTTCCGGCAGTGACATACAGGACAATTGGCGTGCCTTGTTTGCCTATGCAGATATAGGTACAGAACTGGGAACCGCAATGGCGCAAAAGCTGGGCTATGTATATCCGACAGAACTTGATTCTAAAATAAGAAACTATCTGAATCACGTAAAATCATGGAAGGTAAGGATAGCTAACGACTGCAAACATCAACGGAATCATTAACCTGAAAAATAATGTTATGAAAAATCTGAAATTACTATGGAGTGCCGTTTTCTTATTCTATGGGTTGGCCTCTCAGGCGGCAAAGGTAGACACGCTTGCAATTCCTAGTGTTGCCATGAACAAAACCTATAATGCGGCAGTTGTCCTTCCTAATTCATATGCAAAAAGCAAAGCGAAATATCCGGTTGTATATTTGCTGCATGGTGCTTACGGACATTTCAGAGACTGGCTAAATGCTACATCAAAAAACAGTACGGTTAAGAATTTGGCAGACCAGTATGATATTATCATTGTCATGCCGGAAGGCGAAACGTTTAGCTTCTATCTGGACAGTCCCGTCAATAAAGGCAGCCAGTTCGAAACCTACATTACTAAAGAAGTTGTACAGAAAATAGACCAGACCTACAGAACAATCAATGAGAAAAAAGGCCGGGTTATTACCGGATTGTCAATGGGAGGACATGGTGCGTTGTATTTGTCAGCCAAACACCCGGACATATATGCGGCAGCCGGAAGTATGAGCGGAGCTGTTGACATGGGAACCATGAAAAATATGGGAATCGATACACCGGAGAGAATTGACCAATTGATGGAACCTGTTTTTGGGCCTCAGGGCGCACCTCAGGAAGTATATGCTGCACATGCAGTGTTGAATATGATAGATAAAATGAAAGCAAACGGCCTGCCTCTCATTATTGACTGCGGTTTCGATGATTTTCTGATTGGGCCTAATAGGGAATTACACAGGAGATTGGTTTACAGCAAGGTGCCGCATGATTATACAGAACGGCCGGGTGCCCATACGTGGGAATACTGGGAAAATTCCTTGCCTTATCATGTGTTATTTTTTTCCAAAATATTTAAAGTAAACAACGCAACAGCCCAATAAGCCTTAATAATAAAGAAATAACAGTTTCTTAAAAAACAAAATAAAAAGTTTTTTAGAGCGTTCTTTGTAGTATGCTATCAAAAACAAGCATGCCCTGATAATGAAATTTTTACAAGCACTATTTATTCTATTTGCAGTCAATGCAACCGCACAATCAGAATTAGGAATTGGAATTGCAACTATAAAATATACAGGCAACTCTGTTTTGAATTTGTATGCAGCCGCTTATGATAAAGAGCCAAAACAGGTTATCCAGTTTTACCAGGACGAAGTAACAGGAAGCCCTGACATACGCGATATTGAGTCCGTTGAAAAATGGCTGAAACCGGAAGGTTTCTTTTTGGACTATGACCAATTGGTTTTCCGATGCAAATCAGAAGAACGTTTTTGGATTGAGGTAATCGTAAATAACGAAACCGGTGAATCTTACTGGATAAGAAAGACAAAATCGGTTGACTTGGATACCTGGGAAGGTTTTCTGAAAAATGCATTTATGATTTCCCGAAATTCTTTCCCGCAAGAAATCAAAGCACAACCTAATGATTCAGCCAGAACAATTCCTTTTGATGGCGAAGATTGCTTTCAGGTCAAGTCTATGAAAGGCGACTGGATTCAGATTTTTACGGGCTCGCATTGTGATGATGACGGAAATCCCATAAAATCAGGATGGATTCGTTGGAAACAAGAAAATGAGATATTAATTGATTACTTTTTGACATCTTAGAAAGAGGTGTTAAGTTGCTAAGGTTCCAAGATGCTAAGTTTAGAAACCTTACATCGAAATGTGCTATACCCTAACTTAGCGTCTCTGCACCTTTGCGTGAAAACAGCTGCTCGCAAAGACGCAGAGACGCAAAATTCATCAAATAGAAGACTTCCTTAACAGAAGTCTTTTTTGTTAAAACACCTAAAAACTGAACATTTCTATAATTCAAATAACGTAATTTGCAGGAAAAGAAATCAGCAGATATTGTTATGGTAAAGAAGCTAAAAGAAGAAATCCTCCTAAAGGACGCTTCAATAAAGAAGGTACAATTTGATAAATATTGGTTTTATGACCTGAAGGATGTTGCCGATTATCTAAATGAAGACCTTTCTGAAGTAGAATATATTCACCTGCCTTTTGTTGTAGATGAGGTAAAAATCAATACCAAATGTGCAACATTGGAAGATATTGAACGAGCCAGGACTGCCAAAGGAAAAACGATTTAATTGGGTAGTATGAAAACGATTTGCGGCTGGCTGTTTTTTTTGAATCTTCTTTTTATGGCTGATATGGCAGCGCAAATTGCCGGTTGTACAGACCCGTTATCTAAAAATTACAATCCGGAAGCAACAATAAACGACGGGAGTTGCCAATATAAAAGAGCAGCAATCCGACCTGAATTTTCAAAAAAGCTGGATGAAAAATTACACGAAACTTCGGGATTGATTTTTTGGAATGGAAAATTATGGACACATAATGATGATAAAGACACGGTTATTTATGGAATCGATACCATTTCGGGAAATATCCAGGAAAGTTATGAACTAAAAAAAGTAGTCAATAAAGATTGGGAAGAAATATCCCAGGACAGCGGTTATCTGTATATAGGCGATTTTGGGAACAATGTAGCCGGTAACAGAACGGACCTGCATATTTTAAGAATTGAAAAGAAATCCCTTGCCATAAACCCTGTCATAGACACTATCTCTTTCCGTTATTCAGACCAGATGAATCCCATCATACCCTCAAAAGCCAACCAAACCGATTATGACGGTGAGGCCATGGTGGTTTCAAAAGACAGTATTTATATTTTTACCAAACAATGGACATCCAAAAAAACGGCCCTCTATTCGTTGCCTAAAACTCCGGGAAATCATGTTGCCCAACTAAAAACGGTACATGACATTCGCGGATTAGTTACGGGTGCGGTATTTTTAGAAGCAGAAAGTACCATTGTTTTGTGCGGCTACTCAAAACACCTCAAGCCTTTTTTATATCTCTTGTATGATTTTCACGGAACCGATTTTTTTACCGGAAATAAAAGAAGAATTAAACTACGATTGCCTTTTCATCAGATTGAAGGTATTGCTACACAAGACGGATTCCATTATTATTTAACCAATGAAAATTTTTCGAGAAAGCCATTTATCAATAAAATGCAGAAATTGCATAAAGTAGATTTGAGTCGTTTTTTAAGAGTTTATTTGGAGACGAAAAGAAAAAATAATTTTAATAAAGAATAATTTTGTTAAAATTATTTTTAAATAACTATTTTAAATTCAGTAAATTAGTAAATATTTGTCGTGAAAAGACATCCAGATAATAAGGGAAAAAGTATTAAAATTCTCTAAAAACTTTTTTTTGGCTTTATTTTTGGAATACATTTATAAACAAATAAAAAATAATATTATGAAAAGAATACTTTTACTTTTAGCTATTGTCGGAATGACGGCATTACAAGGTTGTAGCAATGATGACGACCGCGTTGATAACGATACTATTGCGGAAGTTTTTGAAATTAATCAGAATACTAATTTCAATTCTTTAAACAATTATAGAATAAGTTATACGCTAAATCCACCCATTTATAATTCCGATATGATTTTGATTTATCGACTTGATGGACAAGATGCCGGCCAAGACGTATGGGTACCGCTTCCAAAAACTTATTATTTTAATGGAGGCGATGAATTAGATTATAGCTTCGATTTTTCAACAAGAGAGATTTTTATCTATTTAGGTTTTACAAATTCAGCAGTGCTTTTGCCTGAATTTACTCAAAATCAAGTATTCCGTGTGGTAATTATTCCAGGGTTCTTGTCTAATAAGCCTGCAAAATCTTCTGATAAAGGAATTGCAACTCCAGCTTCAGTAGATTATAATGATTACTATGCAGTAATGAGGGCATACGGTTTAAATGATAGTAATATAAAAACTCTAAAGCCTTCAAAATAATTTAAAAGAGACTTCGGTCTCTTTTTTTTTTGATAAAAGGTAAATCTTACAAATCTATCAAAGAATTCCACAACATTAGTTACGTAGATTGTCGCCAGTTTTGTATCGTATTACATAAATAAATAGAAATACGACATTAAATAATTCACAGCAAATACAGTTATGGGACATGACCACGAACACAATCATTCTGGTAGCGCGAATAAAAAAACCTTAATCATTAGCCTTGTTATTATTACGGCTTATATGGTTATAGAGGTTGTAGGCGGATTGATTACAAACAGCCTGGCTCTGCTGGCAGATGCCGGGCATATGCTGAGTGATGCCATATCACTTTTTATAGCCTTGATGGCTTTTACATTCAGTAGCAAAATAGCAGATTATAGCAAAACGTATGGTTACAAACGATTTGAAATATTAGCTGCTGTCATCAATGGGGCAACACTCATACTGATTTCAGCCTATATTATTTATGAAGCTATTGAACGTTTTCAAAAGCCTCCGGAGATTACTTCCGGCGGAATGCTCATCATCGCTGTTATAGGTCTGGCCGTAAATGTGCTTGTAGCCTGGATAATGATGCGTGGTGCAGATGTCAAGGAAAATTTGAACATGAGAGGGGCATATCTGCACGTGATAAGTGATATGCTTGGTTCGGTAGGCGCCATCATCGCGGCTTTGCTTATTATGTTTTTTGGTTGGGTCTGGGCAGATGCATTCGCAAGTGTTATCGTTTCTGTGTTGGTATTGCGTAGCGGCTATTTGGTTACGAAATCATCGGTACATGTGTTGATGGAAGGCACACCAGATAATGTTGAAGTTGAAAAAGTAACACAAAAAATATTGGAAACTGAAGGTATTATCGGTATCCACGACCTGCATATCTGGACGATTACAAGCGGACTAAACGCGTTGACCTGCCATGCGGTAGTTGATGAAAAAATGACAGTTGAAGCAGGAGAGATTATGCTCCGTAAAATAGAACACGATTTGGAGCACTTAAAAATACATCACGTAACTATCCAGTTGGAAACACCGGCACACTTACATGATGCTTCGGTATTGTGTACTACAAAGGCAGAGGTAATTGCTCACGACCATAATCATTAATTATGTAATCTTACTAAAAAATATAATTATACAGCGCAGAACTGATTGTGCTGAATGGTTTTTGAAAATCAAAACTAAAAATAACATCATCAAAGGTTGTAGTATTGACTTGTACTACAACCTTTTGTTTTTTAACATAATCAGTAAACATCATAAAACAAATAAGAAATAACACAATATCCCCAAGAAGCCAAGTGCTGAATTTTGTACCCTAAGTTTACGTATATGAAAACAACAGCTAAATGGAGTAATGTATATCTACTGTTTATAGCACAGGCATTGTTCCAGACAGCCTCCATTCTGGTCATCACACTGTCTGGCGTGGTAGGGTTAGCTATGGCACCTGATAAAAATCTGGCTACATTACCAATAGCTATGATTACGGTAGGTACGGCAATGATGATGATTCCTGCCTCTATGCTTATCAGAAAAGCAGGCCAGCGTAATGCCTTTATGGTTGGTACGCTGATTGGAGTACTGGCCGGATTAGTCTCCTGGTATGGTATTATTCAGAATTCATTCTGGATATTTTCTATAGGTAATATGCTAATAGGAGCTTATCAGGGATTTTCACAATATTATCGTTTTGCTGCGGCTGATGCTGTTCCGGAAAAAGCGAAGAGCAAAGCCATTTCTTTGGTAATTGCGGGAGGTATTGTTGCTGCTTTTTCCGGGCCTAATCTGGCAAAATTCACACAGCATTTAGGTAAGGTGCCTTATGCTTATTCTTACTTTTCTATCGTCTTGCTGAGCATACTGGCATTTGGTATTGTATCGCTGCTAAAACTGGATAAGACCTCATTGCAAAAAAATGATAAAAACAATACAGTTAAGGGCCGTTCTTTAAAGAAAATCATTAAAAATAAAGATACTATTCTTGCATTACTGGCTTCGTCTACCGCATTTGCTGTAATGGGGATGTCTATGACCGTTACACCCATAGCAATGTATGGTTTTGGACATTCTGCGGAGAGTTCGGCTACAGTTATTCAGTGGCACGTATTGGGAATGTTTCTACCTTCATTCTTTACCGGAATGCTCATCCAGAAATTCGGGACTTACCGTATTATTATTTCGGGTCTGTTCATTATGTTTCTCTATATTATTATTGCGCTTAGCGGAACAGGCACCGGAAATTTTGTTGCAGCGTTATTTGTTGTAGGTTTGGGCTGGAACTTCCTGTTTATTGGCGGTTCGTCCTTACTCACTAAAGTCTATCGCTTAGAAGAGAAAGAGAAAACACAGGCTTTTCACGATTTTACCGTTTTTGCAGTAATCAGTATTGCCAGTTTCTTTGCCGGAAATCTTTTTAATCATTGGGGATGGAAAGGTGTAAATATAGTACTGATACCAATGTTAGTCATTACTTTGATAGCAGCCCTGAGAATTATCTGGTATCAGGGCAAATCTGTACGGTAATCTGTAAATGTCGCAAATTAAATCATGAAAATCGCAATGCTGCTATGCCTTCAACTGTTGAAATTTGTAAGACAGATTACAAGATTATAAATACATCCATTTCTTGAAAATAATACCAACAGTTACGACTTGCAGAGAAATGGAATAAAGTCAGCATTTAAAAGTTTAGCAATGAAAAAATACATATTCTCATTAGGAATGGCAGCCGTTTTGTTTTATACAAATTCAATATCGGCCCAACAATGGAGCATCGGAGCCCGTGGTGGACTTTCAATACCTAACTTAACGGCAGGTAGTGGTTCAGCGAATAATCCACTAAGTAAAGGATACAGTTCCCGTTTGGGAGCAGGGTTTGGTGTTTTTGCAGAATACCAGACGAGCAAACTTTTTTCTATTCAGGTAATGATAGAATATTCACAACAAGGTGGGAAGAAAAATGGTTTTCAGGCATTTCCGGTTCCGGCACAAATGGCTCCTTTATTTGGCAGCCAGGCTCCTCCTTATTTATATGCTGATTTTAACAGTACAGCTAAATTTGATTATTTGATGTTACCGGTTTTAGCCAAATTTGGTTGGGATTTGGGGCCTAAAAAGAAGTGGAGGATTTATGCGGGTGCCGGACCATTTGTGGGTTTGTTGCTTGATGCAAAACAGGTAACAGAAGGAACAAGTCAGGTATATCTTGATGAAGGTAGGACAACCCCTGTTCCTTTAAATCCAGCCAATCCTTCTCAGGGACTTTTGACTTTATCCTTTGACAATACTAAAAATATTAAGGACAGGCTCCGTCAATTCAATTTCGGATTGGAGGGAAATGTAGGAATAGGTTATAAAATAAAGCGCAGTACTATTTTCCTGGAAGGAGGAGGCAATTACGGGTTGATTGATATACAGAAAGGAACTGCCAATGGAAAAAACAAATCGGGGGCTGCCACTGTTATGATTGGCTATGCCTACAGCCTGTAACTATAAACCCATCTGATTAAATTTTTTAATAACCTGATGCAGGTTAAGAGTTTTTGTGTTAATTGGTTTGGGGGCTGTGAGAGAGAGGTAGGTAGATAGGAAGTGATTTAGGTGATAAAAAGCATTCCTTCTTTTTCTTTATAAGGTAATTTTATTCTGCGGTAACTACCTGAATAATTGGGATAAAGTAATACCTGCCTCCTTCTTTCAGCTTTTTTAATCCTGGTTCCTTAAATCTGAGTCGGGTTAAGTAAATTTCTATATAATACAAAGCAATAGTGCAAACTGTAAAGACCAACACTGGTGACAAATTTCCCAAATTATAAATTCAACTCTAAATGTAAGAATGTTCAGTGGGCATCACTATTTTATCATAATAAATCTAATGATGAAAGAACAAAGTATCCAAGATAAAAAGGGAATATTGATGATTCCTGACATTTCAGGGTTTACGGATTTCGTTATCAATTCAGACATTTCAGTAGGTAAATATATTACAGAAAACCTTATCAAATCAATAATAAACAGTAACATCTTTGGCTTTGAAATCTCTGAAATAGAAGGTGATGCTGTACTCTTTTACAAGTATCGTAACCTACCCACATTTCAGGAAACATTGATACAGATAGAGCAAACATACAGTGAGTTTCAAAAGGAACTGCGCCGCCTGTCAAAAAAACTGGCGCTTGAGATTCCGCTTTCGCTAAAAACCATTGTGCACTATGGAGAATTTACTAAGTACAGAATAGGTAAGTTTGAGAAACTCTATGGGGCAACTGTGGTAGAAGCGCACAAGATGTTGAAGAACCGTATTGCGCAATATCCTCCCTACGCACTATTTTCAGACACTTTTGTGAGAGCCAATTTTGACCAGCCTGAAAGATCAACGGTGCAATATGATGCTTGCGAAGATTGTAAGTATCTTCCGGAAATAGGCTACATACACTATCTGTAACAGTAAATATCACAAATCAAATAAGAAAAATTGTAAACAAGACGGAACAGAATCGACTGAAATTTGTAATATCTAAAACAGCAGAGTGGAATAGGATTGAAAATTATCAGTTTGGAATCTTGCCTTTAAGATACTGTTAGTCATTAAAAATTAGAAGTTTCCGAGCCGGACTTGTATCGATCCTATTATTCAGCCTTTAAAATTATAACAATATGAAAAAATTAATGTTGGTACTGGTAGTACTATTTTTTGGATTTCCAGCATTTGCCCAGAATACGGCTAATCTTTTAAACAACTACATGAATGTAAAAAATGCATTGGTAAACGGTGACAGTAAAGCTGCCTCTGAAGCTACTGCTTCGTTGTATGAATCTATCAAAAAAGAAGATGGTTTTAACCAGAAACAAGAACTGCTGCAGGCTGCAGAAAAGCTCAACAAGGCAGGAAATATTGAAAAGCAAAGAGCAGAACTGAACAATGTGTCTGTCATTCTCTGGAAGTTGGTAGAAAATGATAAAAAGCTGGACCAGACCGTTTATTACCAATACTGTCCTATGAAAAAAACTTACTGGTTAAGCAAGGACAAAGAAATAAAAAACCCTTATTACGGCTCTTCAATGCTTACCTGTGGAAAAGTAACCTCAACTAAACAATAAAACTGTATTATGAAAAACTTTAGGATAATTATCGTTCTTTTTTTTGCCATTCTAAATGTTGCCTGCGCGCAGAATAGCAAGTCGCAAAATGTTTCAACAGAAAATAGGGATCATAGCCATAGCGACGGAAAAACCAATGGGGTTGCCTATCAAAAAGGTGATGTGGTACCGCATAATGAAGTATGCATGGTCAATGATGCCTATATGGGTAAAAAGCAGATTGAGGTAGAATATGAGGGAAAGAAATACTATGGCTGCTGTGAAATGTGTGAGAAAAGAATTCCAAAAGAAAAAGAGGTGAGGATGGCTGTTGATCCTGTTTCCAAAAAACAGGTAGATAAAGCCAAAGCGGTGATAGCCATCACAGGCGACAATAGTGAGGTGTCTTACTTTGAGAACAATAAAAACTATAAAACCTTCTTTAAACAAAAATAAGATATGAAACATCGAATCCTATCTATCCTTGTCTTTACTACTGTTGTTCTCATTATCTTTTCCTGCAAACAGACTCCGGATAAAAGCAATGAAAAACAAGAGGAAAAGGCTCCTGCGGCACACGGACAGGAAACCGGGGAAGCAGGAAATAACACAACTGCTCCGCAAAATTTCTCTATTGAAACAATAGTTAAAGATTATCTGGCTTTAAAAAATGCGCTTACAATAGATGATGGCAAAGCGGCGGCCGAAGCAGGCAAACAGCTCTTTGGTTCTCTGAATGCTGTGGATATGAAAACAATCCCCGGAGATAAACTCAGGGACTATACAGAAATTGCAGATAATGCCAAAGAAAATGCAGAACATATAAGTGTTAGTGCCGAAAAGATAGGTCATCAACGGGAGCATTTCGCTTCATTAAGCAAAGATGTTGCAGATCTGATTGAATTATTTGGTATGAAACAAAAGCTGTATGTGGATCATTGTCCAATGTTCAATGATGGTAAAGGAGCTATTTGGATCAGCGAAACAAAAGAAATTAAAAATCCATACTACGGCAGTAAGATGATTACCTGCGGGTCTGTAAAAAAAGAGTATTGAAATGAAAAAGGTAATTAAAAAAATTCTGGTCATAATACTCTTTGTTTTTTTAGTGATACAGTTTTTTCAACCTGCTCTCAATACAGATGATGGTAGGGTTTATACTACCGATTTTACTCACACTTATAAAATGCCTGCTGAAATAAGCACAATGCTCAAGGCCTCCTGCTATGACTGCCATAGTAATAATACCAATTATGTATGGTATGACTATGTACAACCGGGCAGATGGCTCGTAGAGAAACACATCAGACAGGCTAAAAATGAATTGAATTTTAATGAATGGGGCAATTACTCAGCCCGTAAACAGGAACGTCTGTTACATTCAATGGCAGAGCAGGTTGAAACCGGGCAAATGCCGCTCCGTTCTTATACTTTACTGCACAAGAATGCGGTACTTAGTAAAGATCAGATTGAAGTTTTGACAAAATGGCTGAAAGAACAGCCGTAAATCTCAATAAAAAATTAAAAAATGAATAGACTCATCCATATGTTTAACAGGTTATTGCCGGCAATTTTCATATTATTTTGTGCGCAGTCGCTTTTTGCACAAAAGGTAGTGCGGTATGAACTGGTACTCAAAGACACTCTTGTCAACTTTGCCGGTAAACAGAAGAGAGCCATTGCGGCTAACGGACAAATCCCAATGCCCACTCTTGAATTTACAGAAGGCGATACGGCTGAAATTGTTGTACATAATCAACTGAGAGAGGGCACAGCACTTCACTGGCATGGGCTGTTTCTGCCCAATAAAGAAGATGGTATTCCTTATTTAACTCAGAAGCCTATTAAACCCGGAACATCATTTACATATCGTTTTCCTATTATTCAGAATGGTACACACTGGTATCATTCACATGAAGGTTTGCAGGAGCAGATAGGAATGTATGGTAATTTCGTAATGTATAAAAGGGCAGATGATAAAACATTCCGTAAAGGTATTGACGATTTACCTTCAGTGCCTATTGTGTTAAGTGAATGGACGAATCTTAGTCCGGACAATGTACATCGTATGCTGCATTCAGCTACTGACTGGTTTGCCATAAGAAAAGGAGCCACGCAAAGTTATGCTGAGGCTATCAGAAGCGGACATTTCAAAACCAAAATCAAAAACGAATGGAAACGTATGCTGGCAATGGACGTAAGCGACGTGTATTATGAGAAGGTATTGATGAATGGCAGAAATAGTACGGAACTGAAGAGTATTGATGGCAAACCGTTAAAAGCAGGTGACAAGGTGCGGCTGCGCATTGCCAATGGTGGTGCATCTTCTTATTTCTGGCTGCGTTATGCAGGTGGTAAAATGAGTGTTGTTGCCAGTGATGGTAATGATGTCACCCCTGTTGAGGTAGACAGGCTCATCATTGCCGTATCGGAAACCTATGACGTGGTGGTCACTATTCCCGAGGATGGTAAGGCTTTTGAATTTATAGCGACTACCGAAGACCGTACGCAGTCCTCAAGCTATTTCATTGGTAACGGTGAGAAACAGTATGCAGGTGCATTGCCCCGTCTGAAATACTTCGAAGGAATGAAGATGATGAACGATATGATGAAAATGAATGGAGACCTGGATGATATGGGAATGAACATGTCCCTGCAACAGATGGATATGAACGTAGTAATGTATCCGGAAATTACGGGTGAGGAAAAGAAAAAAGATAAATCTGCAAAAAATAAAACAGTAGAAGCAGATCACAGCAAACATAACATGCCGGATAACGAAAATAAACAGAATGCCGGAGCAGGTGAGCATGAAATGAATACAGATGAAAATCCTGACCGTTATAATGCCAACGCATTGAGCGATATTGTGACTCTAAACTACAGTATGCTCGAGTCGCCTCACAGTACGGAACTTCCTGAAAATGCTCCGGTAAAAGAATTGAAATTTACCCTTACGGGAAATATGAACCGTTATGTTTGGAGTATGGATAATCGGATATTGGCCGAAACAGATAAAATTCTCGTCAAAAAAGGCGAAATATTGCGGATTACGATTTATAACAATTCAATGATGCGGCACCCGATGCACCTGCATGGTTTCGATTTCAGGATTATTAATGGCAAAGGTGAAAAAGCACCTTTGAAAAATGTGTTGGACATTATGCCGATGGAAACCGACACCATAGAGTTTATGGCTAATGAAGAAGGAGATTGGTTTTTCCATTGTCACATCCTTTACCATATGATGTCGGGTATGAATAGGGTCTTTGCCGTAGATGATTATCAAAATCCGTATTTGCCGGATAAAGCAAAAGCTTACCGCAAGTTGCAACGCGATCATAATATGCCGCACTTAATGGCTGAAAATGATTTTGCTTCTAATGGTAATGATGGGTCGGCAATGTTACAGAATGCAAGATGGAGTCTTGGATCAGAATGGCGTTTGGGTTACAATGATATGCATGGTTACGAAATAGAAACACATTTGGGAAGATACATAGGTAAGATGCAATGGCTGATGCCTTTTATAGGTTTCGACTGGCGTTACCGTAAAATGGGAATAGATGAGCATGAAAAAAACATATTTGGTCAGGTTAATAAAAAAGACAACAGAAGTGCTGTAAGTTTAGGAGTAATGTATACCCTGCCTATGCTGGTCAACTTCCAGGCAGAAGTTTATCACGATGGCATTGTACGCCTCCAGCTCATGCGGGAGGATATTCCCATTGCCAAGAGGTTGAGGGCGGGCTTTATGGTAAACTCCGATTTAGAGTTTATGGGAGACCTGCGATATATTTTTACGAGAAACCTTGGCATCCGCACACACTATGATAGTGATATGGGCTTTGGTGTAGGTTTGTTTCTGAATTATTAGCAAATACTACTTTAAGTAATATTTCTTGCCAACATAAAAAGATAATAATACAAAGATTTTAAGGCCTATAAGCATAAATTGCTTTTAGTTTGATTAATTTTTTAGGTTGAAAAGTCCCGCTCAAAGCGGGACTTTTTGCGAATTAATAATTAACTCTTAAGAAGTAAAAGTTTGGTTGCTTTTAATTTTTTACGGAAGTATATGGTATTTGGATTTCCAAAATAGCGCGCAATGGTCAGCCTTGCCATAAGATAGCTTAAGGTTGATTCGGCTCCCTGGTTCAGGTTGACATTGGTTTCTTCCAGTCCGTCAAAACAACCCCCCGTACATGGATTATAAATAATCTGTTTCAGGTGATTATTACCCAGAAACCAGTTGAAAGCTACTTCCATCTTGTTGAGGTATTCCTCATCTTTAAAAATATCATGGAATTTTCGGAGTGCTAATATGGTATACGCCACGTCAATAGGCTGCTCCCCGTAACTGTGTTTTTCCTGTCCTTTAAAATGCCAGGTTTTGTTAGAGATAACTTTGATTTGGTTTTCCGAAAATGTATTTCCTAAAAGGAAGTCGAAAGAATCTTTAGCAATTTCACGATATTCCTCATTATCGGTTACAGCATAAGCGCAAAGCAACGCTTCCGGCAGTACGCTATTGGCATAGGTCAGGTAGCTTTCAAACCATTTCCAGTTTTCAGAACTTTCGTGTTTATACATCTGTACGAGCCTGTCTGCAAATATTTCAATATAAATTTTATAATCAAGATCTTTAATATGTCGGTTGAAATAATAAAGTCCTTTTATAATAAAAGCCATTGCCCTTGTAGAATGCATCTTTTCAGTCTGTGGCATGGCTTTTCTGAATAAAGTTTCCGCCTTTTTGATGAAATTTGAAGGCAGTATAGGAGCCAGTGAAATCAGATACCCCAAAGCCCATATAGCACGACCGGAACTGTCTTCCAGATTTACGCTGTTATTTTGCGGTGTAAAATTATGGTCGATATCCACATAATTTTTGAACTTGCCATCTTCACTCAGGCAAAAAGAAATAAAATTCAGGTAAATACTGATGTATTTTAAATCTTCAATATCACGGGTCAGCTTATAATCCTGACAAAGGGCAATAAGTGCGCGTGCGTTATCATCCAGCGTATAGCCGGAATTAGGATCCGGGCGGTTGAGTTTGGAAAACTGCAATATTCCGAATTCAGTCGTCATCTTTTTGATATGGTCCAGATTCAGTTTAGGATTCCTGTAATGCAGTTCTATTTTTCCTCCGGATATTTTTTGGAATAAGATAGCGTGTGCAACGGCAGAATTTTCCCATGCGGTGTGCATAATCTTGTGAAGTCCGTTCAATATCATATTTTTTCGAAGACCAATATCATAAATCAATTGGTTAACGGCTTCGGCCAATTGTTTGGAGTTTCCAAAATCAAAAGTAAGTCCCGAGCCATTTTGAAGCATTTCTTTGGCATGGGGAATTGGAGTGGAAACAATGGCACATCCGCAACTCATGGCATAAGAAAAAGTACCGCTTACAGCCTGATTTGGGTCTTTCGAGGTGAAAAGGTAGATATCCGTCAATTGAAGATAGTCCAGCAATTCCTCCAGAGGAAGGTATTTGTTTACAAACTGAACGTGGTTTTCAAGTTTCAGTTCTTTGATTTTTTCTTTAAGCGAATCGCGATAGGATTCACCTTCATTAACAACGACACCCGGATGGGTTTTTCCTATAATAAGGAAAAGAACATCAGGACTCTTGTCAACAATGTTGGGCAAGGCTTCTAAAGTAGTTTCGATGCTTTTTCCGGAGCTTAATAAACCAAACGTTGAAAGTATTTTTTTACCCTTAACCCCATATTTAGCCTTTAATGCATTTTTATCATTGTGGGGTACTAAATGGGTACCATGTGGAATCACAGAGATTTTTTCAGAAACTACCGTATAATCTTCTAAAAGGATAGCCTCAGAATTTTTGGTCATTACGATAATCGAATCTGCCCGGTCAAGAATCTGCTGTACTTTTTGTTTAAATGCCTCATCCGGTCTTGGTAAGACCGTGTGGAAAACGACAGCCAAAGGTTTTTTGATTTCAGTGAGAAACAAATTAAAACTTTCATGATCGCGGAAAAGCCCGAATTCATGTTGAATTACCACAACCTTAATAGTAGGATCGCTGTTGATTGTTGCTGCAATGGCCTTAAAAGAAGAAGGATCTGAAGTGTTTAAAGTATATTTTACTTCCTCATCAGAATAGTGATGTTTTTCATGATCGTTTTCCAGGGCGCAAACAGTCAAAGAAAATGAACTTACATACTGATTGTTCAGTGCTTTCATCAGATCCTGTGAATAGGTAGCGATACCACATTCTCTTGGCGGATATGAAGTGATAAACAGAATTTCAGGTAATAGCTCTTCATCCGTAAGTGTATTAGCACGTGAAGGGAAGGCAGGAGTCTCTGGATTTAAATCAGTTAATGTTGAGCTGTGTGGTAGGTTTTTCATGTGTTATTCAGTTTTTGGCAGTTTGACGATTCTGAAATCAGTTAAAAATTATGATGTAATACGATTAGCCCATTCGTTGGCTCTATCTTTTGCTTTATTGGCTAAATTTTCACCTTCTTCCAAAGCATCATTGAATTCTCTTTTTGCTTTTCGTTGCAGGTCATTCAGTTTGCTTTTGAAATTATCCCGCGCTTCTTTGGCTTTTTCTGAAAATTTATCTTTTTTGGATTTCTTTTTTGCGACTATAAGTCCTACAATGGCTAAAGCAGCAACTCCGGCTGCAATCCCGATAACTAATTTTTTTGAGCTCATAATTAATCTTTTTGAGTTACTATTTTTTTTCTTTCTTCTAAAATTAATTATAATGAATGGAAAAGTGTATTTCTGTTATGGAATGTTTAACATAATTAACAAATCGTTGATTTATATGTATTTATTTGTAGGATTTTTCATTTTTAATGAATATTATATAGTTTTTAGATTAAGTTATAAGATTTGGCAGGTGAAATACATATTGTAAAAAGGGATGAAGATTTATTTTCTTTGTTTTGCTTGTTTTTTAAGGGGTGATGATTGCATATTTTTATTTTTATTATTTTATACCCTAAAAAAATAGGGGTATAAATTATTTTTTTATTCAAAAATTATATCTTTGCATCAAATTAGTCAAATCTAAAACAATTCATATGTCGACATTTCGTTTTCAAGCATTAGCGCAGACAGCCGGAAGAAAGCCTGTCAAATTTGAGGAATTGGAGAAAAAATCTGCAATTTTTGGTAGCAATGTATTTAATGACAAGGCAATGCGCCAGTTCCTGACGCAGGATGCTTATCAGGGTGTAAAAGATGCAATACAGCATGGAAAGAAAATCGATAGAAAATTAGCAGACTATATTGCTCTTGGAATGAAAGAATGGGCATTGTCAAAAGGAGTAACACATTATACGCACTGGTTTCAGCCTTTAACAGGAACAACAGCAGAGAAGCATGATGCTTTTTTTGAAACTTCATTCGATGGCAGCGACCCGGTAGAAAAATTTGGAGGAGGACAATTGGTTCAGCAGGAACCGGATGCTTCGAGTTTTCCTAACGGAGGAATAAGAAACACATTTGAAGCAAGAGGATATACGGCCTGGGATCCTACATCGCCTGCTTTTATTTTTGGTACAACATTATGTATTCCTACTGTTTTTATTTCCTATACAGGTGAAGCGTTGGATTATAAAACACCTTTATTAAGAGCATTACACTCTATTGACGAAGCTGCAGCATCGGTTTGCCGTTATTTTGATAAGAATGTAAAAAAGGTAACCGCTACTTTAGGCTGGGAACAGGAATACTTCCTGATTGATTCGGCATTGGCAAACTCAAGACCGGACATATTAATGACGGGAAGAACATTATTAGGACATACTTCTGCAAAAGGACAACAGCTTGATGACCACTATTTCGGTTCTATTCCAACCAGAGTACTTTCTTATATGAGAGAGTTGGAATACGAATGTATGCTTTTGGGAATTCCGGTAAAAACCCGTCACAACGAAGTAGCACCAAATCAGTTCGAATTGGCTCCTATTTTTGAAGAAACAAACCTTGCGGTTGACCATAACTCTTTATTAATGGATGTGATGCAAAAAGTAGCAGAACGCCATGATTTCAAAGTGCTGTTCCATGAAAAGCCATTCAAGGGAGTTAACGGTTCCGGAAAACACAATAACTGGTCGTTGGCAACAGATACCGGAGTGAATTTGCTTGGTCCTGGAAAAACGCCAATGAGCAACCTTCAGTTCCTGACTTTCTTTATCAATACAATTAAGGCGGTACAGACTTATGAGGAACTAATGCGTGCTTCTATCGCTACAGCCAGCAATGACCACCGTTTAGGAGCTAACGAAGCACCTCCGGCAATTATTTCTGTCTTTATTGGACAGCAGCTAACCAAAGTTTTGGAAGAATTGGAAGGCGTGTCAAACGGAAAATTATCTCCTGAAGAAAAAACAGACCTTAAATTAAATGTAGTAGGAAAAATTCCGGATGTATTGCTTGACAACACAGACAGAAACAGAACTTCTCCGTTTGCATTTACCGGAAATAAATTCGAGTTCAGAGCTGTAGGTTCAACTGCAAACTGTGCCAATGCTATGACTACACTAAACTCTATCGTAGCAAAACAGCTTATCGATTTCAAGAAAGAAGTTGATGCATTGATTGAAGGCAAAGACATGAAGAAAGACGATGCTATCTTCAATGTTTTGAGAGAATACATCAAAGAAACAAAAAACATCCTTTTTGAAGGCGACGGTTATAGCGATGCCTGGCAGAAAGAAGCGGCTAAAAGAGGATTGAGTAACCATAAAACGACTCCTGAGGCTTTAAAAGCAAAAGTTTCTAAAAAAGCTATCGAATTGTTTGGTGAGTTAGGAGTAATGAACCATGTAGAAGTTGAGGCTCGCTATGAAATCGAAATGGAAGAATATACTAAGAAAATCCAGATTGAAGGAAGAGTTCTTGGAGATATTGCCAGAAACCACGTGGTGCCAACGGCTATCCGTTACCAAAACCTTTTGATTGAAAATGTAAGAGGTTTGAAAGACATCTTTGGTAAAGAATATGAAACAATAGCGAAAGAGCAGATTACATTAATCAAAGAAATTTCGGGACACATCGAAGCCATCAATACTAAGGTAGAAGAAATGACCCAGGAACGTAAAAAAGCCAATAACCTTTCTGATACAGAAAAAATGGCTTTTGCCTACTGCAACAAGGTGAAACCTTATTTTGAAATTATCAGAAAGCACTGTGACAAGCTGGAGCTTTTGGTAGATGATGAAATCTGGACATTAACCAAATACAGAGAATTATTATTTACAAAATAATATACTACAAACAACAACAACACAACAATTAAAAAAGCCTGCTTCAAGCAGGCTTTTTTTATCTGTATTATAGAGGTGTAATGGTATAGTTGCCCGAACCGTTGAAGTTTAGAACTAAATCAATTCTGTAGTTTCTTGGAGTTGAAGTGGCTCCTGGAAAAGAAATTGGGGGACTATTCTTATCAATTGTTCCGTCTGCAAGGTTGTCACCAAATTGGTCATTTGAACTGTTAGGTGAGGCAAAAGTGAAATTAAAATTATCACCGCTTACAATGCCTGTAACTGTTGCTGACAAAGTGTTTGTTGCGGCATTATAAGTCATACTGCGTGTTATGGAATTAAAATCGCTTTTTCTTACGTATACCTCCGGAGCAATTGATGTAAGTTGTAGAGGCATTGGAGAATAAGTACCAACTTGGATAAAATAAAATCCATTTGAAGGAATTGTGTACGCACTTGCATTTAAAACTAAATCTCGGAATCCATTAACTCCATAAACAGCTCCATTAGCGCTATTAGTAGATATGAATTTTATTTGAGTTCCTGAGGTTAAATATTTATATCCAATAAAAGAAGCATCAGTGTTATGCATTAAAAGTGCAGAAGTTGGGTTAAAGCTATTAAATGTTCCATACAGGTATAATAAGTCTGGAATATTAGAATTATTTTCAGAAGTAGGCAAAGAAAGTTGTCCGTTATCATTAACAGTAAGCTGGTATGGAGTACCGTTTGGCGAAATCAGTTTGATTCCTTCTCCGGCTTGTAAAGCCAGGCCTTTTGCTGCCAAAGCATAAGGAACTGAAAGCAATTGTGTTGTACCTGTCAAAACATAATTTGTACCTCCGGCAACATCTAGCTCAACTTTTAAAAACTTTGGGTTATTTGCCCAGTTAATAGCTGAAAATGTTCCTGTTGTGGCTGAACCTTGGCCAATAATTGTAGCAAATAGTCCTTGAGCATTTGTAGTTTTAGTATGTGTTTCAGTATATAAAACAGTACCGGTAGCAGTATTGTCTAATACAGAAAGTCTGATTCCTACGTTTGAATTAACAACAGGTGCGCCAGATGAACTAAGTGCAATAGCCTGATAAGAAATCCCTTGTGGAACTTGAGCCGAGACTAAAAAAGAAAATAATAAAGCAGTAAAAAGTAATAATTTTTTCATTGTTAACGTTTGATGATTTTAAAAGTTTTGAATTTTTGGTTTGCGAATTGAATTAGGTAAGTGCCGCTTGAAAGGGAAGTAAGATCCAGCGAATGATCAGAATCAATGTTTTTTGACAGAACTACTTGTCCCGCATTGTTATATACCGACACGCTTTCGTTCGAAATAGCTTCTTTTGTGTCAAAAAATATTTTAGCCACTGTAGGATTTGGGTACACGGTAATTTTTTCGGTCAGGTCAAAATGATCTACTTCAAGATTATTATTGTTCAGCATTGTAAGAATACCAATAATTCCGGAACTGGTTTGGTTTTGATTTTGTGGAACAACAAAAATTTCCCCTATCGAAACAGAAGCCGCGGTTCCAATTACGCTACCGGAATTCAAGGTCTGAATTGCAGATTGCGAATAGGAATAGGAAACAGGGAATAAAAAAAGAAATAATAGTTTTTGTTTCATAATAAAATAAAATTTCGGCAAATATATATACAAAAGGATGCATATTTGAGCAGGTATAGAAAGAAAATTTTTAAACAATAATTTTTGAAAATTATTTTTTGCAAACTATCTCTTACGAAAAGGTTAAGTAAAAAAGATGTAAATGTGAATTTTACAATTAATTTTGATGGTATAAATTAAAAATCATGTATTTCATCCGATTTTTTAAACAATTCATAGAAAAATAAGAATTAGCGTGTAATTTTTACGGTTTCCCGTATTGCTTTTTAGAAAAAAGAAATAACTTTGAAAAGCAAGATACCACAATTGTAATCCAAAAATACTTCATTCACAAGCTGTTAGCAGCTTCCCTCTAAGACTTTTTTCGTCCCCCAAATATTAAATTGTAATTATAACCAATTAAATATTTTTATTATGAAAAAAGTGATTTTGAGCATCTCAGTGATGCTGGTAAGTGCAGTTTCTTTTGCACAATTTAATGACAGCAATGTTTTGCAGTTGGGCGGATCCAACAACTCGGCTGTTAATCAAAAAGGATCGTATCAGGATTCGGATGTAAGACAACAAGGAAACAACAACGTTTCTAATGTAACACAAGGAATTAATCCAAACCTTTCTTCTGCTTCCAATCATAACAAAGCAGACGTAAAACAAGTTGGAAACTCAAACAACGCTTTTGTATCACAAAACAATCTTTACAATGAAGCTTATCAGGTTCAGACAGGAAACAGCAACCAGGCTACTATCTGGCAGGATCAGCTAAACCCTGTTGCCGGAAACGGTCATGATTGGGCAAAACAGGTTCAGACAGGAAACAACAACAAAGCTACTATTGACCAGGGCACCAGCGGAAACGAAATGCCGTCCGGAGCTCCGTTTAGTGCAGAAGCATTAGGATTTGTGAGTGCTGTTGCTGTTCCTTTCATGCCACACGGATATAATGATGCTTTACAAACTCAAAATGGAGATTTCAATATTGCCTACACTAGCCAGGGTGGTGAAATGAACGACTCTAAAATTACTCAAACAAGTACTGCCGTAGCTGCTTCCGGTGCTAATAAGGCTAGCCACTACCAATATGGCAAGGAAAATGACGCTCTGACTACTCAAAACGGATTTGGTCATTTAGACAATACACTTCAAATAGGAAACTTTAACTATTCTAACGTAATGCAAAGCGGTAACAACCAAACCAGCATGAACGTTCAAAAAGGAAATTCTAACATCAACAATGTTACTCAATCCAACTAGTTGAGGAATGAAAATGGGGCAGCCGGTTCAGGTAGCCCCATTTTTTATAAAACAAAAGATTATGAAACCCTTATTTTTTAAGCTATTGCTCCTGGTACTTTTTTCTCAGGTTGCTTTGGCACAGGAAGAAGAAAACCCGGGCTTCGATCAATACAGTTCTTCTGTCTTTGATTCGAAGGAAGAGACCCTGTTTGTGGTTTCAAGCATGAATCCAAAACAGTATGCCAATTCCTTGTTTCAGAAAGGAGATATTCTGGTTCAGCAAATAGGAGATTACAATTTGTTCAATGCAAACTTAAAAGCGAATGAAGTCAATGTTTCTGTACTTCAAAACGGTGATGATAATGCTATTTCACTTTCCAAACAGGCCAACACAATAACACAGAATATCATACAATCCGGGAAAAATAACGGTATTCAGGATTTTACCTATTACACGAAATATGATGTGAATACACAGATGATCCAGCAAGGTAATAATCAGAACATACAAAATTATGGAACCAATTCCCTTTCAAAAGACATGAAAGTCACACAGTCCGGAAATGGTTCTTCGGTAATTATAATAAACCAATAAGCCATGCCAAAATATCTTTCCTATAGTTTTTTCATGCTGATGCTTTTTGCTCCTGCCGCCTATTCGCAACTGACGAACAGCCAGGTCAAGGCAAAAATACACCTGGAAGAAATTGAAGGAAATATAAAGATTACCGGTACTGCGGAAAATTTAACCGATATCGTTCAAAGCCTATCGTATAAATTATCAGTAATAAGAAAGAATAAGATAAACAGCAATCAATCCAATAATGCTCAGGAAGGGCTTTTTACTTTAGATCCGAACGAGACAAAAAAGCTGTCATCAACCCAAATCAATGTCAATGAGAATGATGAAGTTATTGTCATGCTCCTTTTTTATGATAGTGATAAAAAACTGGTGGGAAAAGACAGGATTGTCATTGGTGAAGAAAAAAAGGATGAAGGAATAGTTCCTGTAGACGGTTTTGAATTGTCCGGAATAGTAACCGATGATACCAAAACCAAAGCAGGTAAAGATTTTTATGACTTATATTTTTTTAAGTATAGCGATCTGAAAATCAATTCCAAAAAGATTGTTACCATAACTGAAGAATTGAGTTTTGCCAGAAATACAAAAATTACGATCAGCATAGATACTAATCCCATTTATGAGTTTTTAGTAAATCCCGATGAAGAATTTTTAAGTCTCGTAGCCGAAGATGCTGTAAATGTTACTTCTGCTTATCTGAAAAATCTGGAAAAACAAAGCCGATATTTCACTCAGTATTAATCTTATTCTATTAATTATGAAACCTCTAGCAACTGCAATTATCATTTTGCTGGCCTATGCAGCGAATGCTCAGGATCTGGTCTACAAGCCCAGAAACCCAAATTTTGGAGGAGATACTTTTAACTACCAGTGGCTTCTGAGTTCAGCCGAAGCCCAAAACAAACTAAAAGATAATACGGTCACGACCAAAACAAAAACCGAACTGGAGAGTTTTACTGAAAACCTGAACTCACAATTGCTGAATTTGGTTTCCAGATCCCTGTTCACACAACAATTTGGAAATAACGGAATTTCAGAAGGGAGCTACACTTTTGGCAGCCTGTCTGTTGAAATTTTTCCGTCAGAAAACGGATTGACCGTAACAATCCTGGATACCAATACAGGAGAACAAACACAAGTTATCATCCCAAAATCATAATATGCAGATCAGATATTACTTTGCGATAGTCCTGTTGCTGTTGCTCTCCGGATGTGGCGCTTATTACAATCAGCCATTGAAGATTGAAAAAGCATCGTTGGGAGAAATCACCCCGGCAACAACACTTTTAAGGGAATTGCCAAAACCTAAAGAACCCGTGGTAGTTGGGATTTATAAATTTAGGGACCAAACAGGACAATATAAAGCTTCGGATAACGGAAGTACCTTCAGTACTGCCGTAACTCAGGGAGCGACCTCTATATTAATCAAGGCTTTGGAAGATTCCAAATGGTTTGTTCCGATTGAGCGCGAAAACATTGGAAATCTTTTGCAGGAAAGAAACCTGATTCGCTCTACGAGGCAGGAATATTCTAAAAATCCAAATTCAACAGAACAGCTAACGCCGCTTTTGTATGCAGGAGTTTTGTTAGAAGGAGGTATTGTTTCCTATGATACGAACATTATAACGGGAGGTTTCGGGGCAAGATATTTTGGAGTAGGAGGTTCCACAAAATACAGGCAGGACCGTGTGACCATTTACCTTAGGATGATTTCTACGGCAAGCGGAAAAATCCTGAAATCAGTATATGTTTCCAAAACTATTCTGTCGCAGGCCATTGACCAGAGCTTTTTCAGATATGTCAAATTCAAAAGATTGCTTGAAGTCGAAACGGGATATTCTACAAACGAACCCGTACAGATGGCTGTGACAGAAGCTATCGAAAAAGCAGTACAGTCTTTGGTACTGGAAGGAATTCAGGATAAAATTTGGGAAGCAGATGCCAGTAAAGAAGAAGTAGATTCGCTTATTTCAAAATATGAAATGGAAAAAGAAGTGGCAGATGCTACCGGAATCTACGGAAGATACAAAACAGAAAGAAGGTCACGGTTTGCGATGGAATTAGCGGGAGGAGCCACGCTTATTGATGGCGATTATGACAAGTCATTATTTCGTCCGATGGGTCGTGGGGCATTGAAATATTTTTTCACTCCGGGTTTTAACCTTAGCGGTTCCACAAATGTTATTAACCTGGCAAACAAAGACCGTCTGGATGTAGGCTATCTGACTTTTGACCTGAATGCCGAACTGATTTTACTGCCTAAAGAACAACTGAGTCCGTATGTTTTTGGAGGTGTCGGATTTGGAGCCAACCGTCTTTTCGAAAATACGCATGCAAAAGTGCAATACGGTGCCGGACTGGAATATCTGGCTTCCAAAACAATCGGAATAAAAGTGTATGCCGAACACAATCTCAACTTTAGCGACACTATAGATTATTTAGAAAGAGGAGTGCGCGATGATTATTATTTCCGGTTTGGGTTAGGGCTGACATATTATTTCCCAAGAAAAAATCAGAAAATCTATGAGAAATACATCATTGAAGAAGCCCAAAATCCGCTGAAGCAATAATTTTTAATCTTTAAAGTCATGAAAAATATTCTTATAAAATCAGGATTTGTTCTTTTGCTTCTGCTGCTATCGTGCAGTGAGGAAAAAGTCGATGGAGAAGATTTCGGAACCGTTACAGGAAGGGTAGTCGTAGCCAATACGTTTGAACCTTTGGCGAATGCAAAAGTTTTCTCCAATCCAACATCAAGTATTGTTTTTACGGATGAAGACGGAAGGTTTACAGTTCCTAAAGTTGTAGTAGGCCAATATTCTTTTCAGGCTCAAAAAGACGGCTATCTGACCAAGTTTGAAGCAGCAAATGTTGTGAACAACAGTACAACAGAAATCGTTTTTGAATTGTCTGTCTCCACAAGTGGCAACCGCCCGCCCAATGCTCCAACGCTAACACTTCCGGCTGAAAATGCGGTCAACCAGAACCGCCAGGTTGTTTTGACCTGGACGGCTACAGACCCTGAACAGGATTCGCTCACCTATGAAGTCATACTCAGAAACGATGCTACAGATGATGTGGTAGTTTATTCGGATATCAGTACGCCAACTTTTACTTTGCAAAATCTTGCTTTCGGAACCAAATATTTTTGGCAGGTTTCGGCTTCTGATGGAGTAAATGCTCCTGTTATGAGTACGGTACAAACATTCACGACAACTTCTTTTCCGGATACCCGTTTCCTCTTTGTCAAAAAGCTTAGCGAGAATAATGTTATATATGCAGGTGACAATTCCGGCAATCAGATACAACTGACGAGTTCAGAAACCAATAGCTGGAGACCCAGAAAAAACAACCAATCGAATAAAATAGCTTTTATCCGTTCCAACGGAGCCCAAAACCATATTTATATCATGAATCCGGATGGTTCGGGAGTATTCAAAGTGACAAATTCAGTGCCCGTTGCAGGATTTAATCCTGAGTTTATCAATTTTTCGTGGAACACCAACGGTAGTCAGATTATCTATCCGAGTTTTGACAAACTATATAGGATAAACAGTAATGGGAGCGGGCTGACTGAAATCTTCCATACGCCAAATGGTAAATTTATTTCAGAATGTGATTGGAGTTATGATGGCTCAAAAATTGCCTTAAAGGTTAATGATGCCAGCGGTTATAATGCCGAAATATATGTGATTACGTCCGAAGGTAGCATTACAGACCTGGTTATTTCGGGAGTGAATGGAGCTGTGGGAAGTCTTAATTTTTCAGTCACGGGACAAAAATTACTTTTTACCCGGGATATTTCCGGTTTTGAAAATCCGGACTACAGGCAATTGGATACGCGAATTTTCCAGCATACTTTCAGTACCAATACAACCGCAGAAATCAATACCGAAAAACCGGCCGGAACGGTAGACATTGATGCCAGATATTCGCCTAATGAAGCGGAAGTAATTTTTGTAAACACCTCAAATGATTTTATTAGTGCGAGGAATATACAGAAATACCTGATTGGCATAGTAGCCTCAAGAACCACGCTATTTACGAACGCCTCAATGCCGGATTGGGAGTAAAATATGTAGGTAAAGTGTTTTGGCTAAGAATATTGCATTTAATCGATTATCTGCCAAAATTCTGAAAAACTATACTGTTTTAACTTAAATTAGTGATGAAAATAAGAGTTCGTTCGATAGAACTTTACCCCATAAGTTTTGTACTTATACTTATTTATTTACCCCCATCGTAAATAAATATTTTAATTTGCTTTAGAATTTGACATACAAGCCCTTTACCGGGTGAACCTAAATTCTAATTTTTCCCAGCAAATTAATTCTAAAACTGGTGAGATAGCGAAAGCTGTCTCACTTTTTATTTAATCGTAATAAAATTCTGAATCTTCCGTTAGTATAAAAAATAAATGACTATCGGTTAGTTTATACCAAATCAAAGAATAGTGGATTTAGCCACAGATCAAAATGATTAGACAGATTTAAAAAATTCATATAAAAGAAAACCCGAAAGGGTTACTTTCATAATTTTTTCTTTGATAAGGCTTAATTACTTTGCGGCTCTGCGCCTTTGCGAGCAATTATTTCATATAAAGGCGCAGAGCCGTAAACATGACAAGTTATAAAACCTAGATGTAAGAATCTTTTGGTGTAAAGTTTCCGATAATCAATAAAAAATATAACGTGAAGCAAAAATTTACCACAACTTTCCTCTTATTGTTTTCTGTACTCCTATATGCTCAGGAACAACAATTCCAGGTGTTTTTTGATTTTGATATTTCAGAAACGAATACCGCCTCAACGACCAAATTGCAACAATGGATAAGTGATAATCCTACAGCAGAAGTTGAAAAAATCTATGGCTATTGCGACTCGGTTGGCAGTCTGGAGTATAATGATATGCTTTCTGTAAAACGGGCTAATTATGTTTTGGAAAAACTTAAAAGCAGCAATATAAAAATAAGCGGGAAAGCTGAAATAAAAGGTTTTGGAAAACGGTTGACCCAGCCTGGTTTGGCATCAGCCAACCGTAAAGCAGTAGTTTATTATACTATTCCAGCTAAAAAAGAAGAGCCCGTTGCAAAAGAGAATCTTTCAGAAGAAACAAAAAACTTAAAAACCGGTGATAAGTTCACGCTAAAAAATCTTAATTTTTACAACCGTTCCGGAGTTATAGTGCCATCATCTGAACCTATATTAAAGGAATTGCTAAGTGTAATGGTTGAAAGACCCGATTTGAAAATAGAAATACAAGGGCATATATGCTGTCAGTTGGGAACAGATTTAGAAAACATCGCCACCATAAGGGCAAGGGCAATTTATAATTTCCTGATTGAAAACGGCATCAGTAAAGACAGGCTGCAATATAAAGGATTTGGCAGTTCAAGGCCCATTCACCAGATACCGGAAAGGAATGAGCAGGAGCGCAATGAAAACAGGAGAGTAGAGATTGTAATACTTGACAGTAAGTAGCAATATTGGATGTTCCGGCAGATTTTCCTATGTAATAAATAATTTGTTACTTCGTTTTTATTTATAAACCCAGTCCATGAAAAATACGGCTCTATATATATTTTTTTTATTTTTTTCGTTAGTAGCACAGGCGCAGGAAGAATTCTCGGTCTATTTTGACAGTAATAAATATGAACTCAAAAAACAGGAAAACGAAAGGCTGCAAAATTTTATCAATACCAATAAAGAGGTCAAAATTGTAGCAATCAATGGTTATACTGATGAAGACGGAACCACAGCTTTTAACGACACGCTTGCACAAAAAAGAGTCGGTTTTATTTATGGCATAATAAACGGAAAGCTAAAAATCAGGGATGATTTCAAGACCAGAAGCTTTGGAGAAAGACACAGGCAATCAAAAATAAAATCCGAAAACAGAAAGGTTACCATTTATTTCCTTTTGGCCAAAGACCTGCCACGAGAAAATGAAATTCTTGGAATTAAGGAAGAACCGGTGGTGAAAAAACAGAGGGAAATGCCTAAATATCCGCAAAAGATGACCCTACAGAATCCTAATGGCACGACCAGTGAATTGGTTTTTGATGTTGCCTTTATGGAAAAACTGACGGTTGCAAAACCCGGCGAAAAAATAAAACTGGAGAATCTTAATTTTCAGTTGAACACATTTGCTATTACTAATGACTCAAGACCCAAAATGTATGAATTGCTGGAAGTCATGAAAAGAAATCCGCAGATGAAAATACAGATTCAGGGGCATATTTGCTGTATGCAAAACGACAAACAGGACCTTTCGACCAAAAGAGCCAAAGCCATTGCCAGATTCTTGGAAATGAACGGAATTGACAAAGATAGGGTGACCTATAAAGGATTTGGAGTAACCGAACCGCTTTTTGCCATTCCGGAAAAAAGTGAGGAGGAAAGAGCTGCAAACCGACGTGTTGAAATTGAAATCATAGAGAATTAGCCCATGTTTTACAAAAGCAGGTAGCTTGAAAATCTATGACTGTCTGCCAATTGAAACTCAAAAAAACTGATTATCTTTGCGGCACAACAACACAACCTATTTTTATGAGTTCTGATACCAGCAAACGCTATAATTTGCGAGGAGTTTCTGCTTCAAAAGAAGATGTCCATAACGCAATTAAAAACATAGACAAAGGATTATTTCCAAAAGCTTTCTGCAAAATTGTTCCGGATTACTTAACCAATGACGAAGACTACTGCCTCATTATGCATGCAGACGGAGCAGGAACAAAATCATCTTTAGCATATTTGTACTGGAAGGAAACGGGCGATTTGTCTGTTTGGAAAGGCATTTCTCAAGATGCCCTCATTATGAATATTGACGATTTGTTGTGCGTTGGCGCTACAGACAATATATTGCTCTCTTCCACTATTGGGAGGAACAAAAACCTGATTCCGGCCGAAGTAATTTCTGCTATCATTAACGGAACTGAAGAACTTATTGAAGAATTGAAATCTTTTGGCGTTACCATTCATTCAACAGGTGGCGAAACGGCAGATGTAGGGGATTTGGTACGTACCATAATTGTCGATTCTACCGTAACGGCAAGAATTAGAAGAGATAAAGTAGTCGATAATGCCAATATCAAACCAGGCGATGTGATTGTTGGTTTGGCTTCTTTTGGTCAGGCAACTTATGAAAAATCGTATAACGGAGGAATGGGCAGTAACGGATTGACATCAGCGCGTCATGATGTATTCCATAACTATCTTGCTCAGAAATATCCTGAAAGTTTTGACGCTTCTGTACCGGCAGATTTGGTATATTCCGGTAATGTGAAACTAACAGACGAAGTTAAAGGCGCTCCAATTGATGCCGGAAAACTGGTACTTTCTCCAACAAGAACCTATGCGCCTGTTATCAAAAAAATCCTGGATACCTATTCTCCGGAACAAATCCACGGAATGGTTCATTGCAGTGGAGGTGCTCAAACCAAAGTCTTACATTTTGTTGATAACGTACATGTGATAAAAGACAATTTATTCCCGATTCCGCCACTTTTCAGGCTTATTCAGGAACAATCAAAGACAGACTGGAAAGAAATGTATCAGGTATTCAATTGCGGACACAGGATGGAAATCTACGTACCACAGGAAATAGCCAATGAAATCATAGCAATTTCCGAGTCGTTTAACATAGAAGCGCAGATTGTAGGTAGGGTTGAAGCCTCTGAAAACAAGAAGCTGACAATAAAAAGTGAATTCGGAACTTTTGAATATTAATCAAAGTCCTAGTATAAAAAACTCCCGCTGTTCGGGAGTTTTTTTATTTCAATAAGTTTATTTTCCTCGTTTCCAATAGAAATACAAACTTTACTATCCTGTATAAACTTCCCGCAAGCCATCTAATTTTAATTCCATTTCATATTGGCTTATAAATTTTTCGAATCCCAAAGATTCTAAAAAAGCTGCAGTTTCTTTAGAATTACCATCGATATTGATTAATGCTATTTCGTTACCAAAATTAGAAGCGATATAGCTGAAAAGCTGCCTTGCCAATCCTTTTCTACGGAATTCTTTTTTAATAGCAAACTGCTGTACTCTTTTCGCAGCAGGATTATAAATCAAATAACCAAGCAATTGTTCCTCATCAAAAATTCCAACCGCATGATTGGTTTCTTTTAAATTTTCTACGGCAGTGATTGAATTTTGCCATGAAGGTTCCCAATCCCAAAACAGTCTCATGTTTTGCCAGTCAAACGATTTTAACCCTCTAATGTCATAGTCTTTGTCTTGACCTTCTATTTGTAGTGATGTTTTATAACAGTCGAGATTTCGGACTATCTTAAAACCTGTTTTTTCATAGGTTTTTAGCGCGGGAATATTTTCCGTAAGTACCTCAAGTCTGACAATGTCTGTATTTTCAGCCTTTAGAAAAGGGAGAATATATTCGTAAAGTTGGGCAGTGATTCCATTTCCTCTTTTTTCAGGTATGATTCCCGTTCCGGCATTATAAACCACAGTTTCCCCATTAATCTTATCATAACCATGAAGTATAAACCCGACTAATTTGCCGGCTTCAAAAGCTCCGACAGACAATTCCATTCGAACGCTGTCATTGGTGATTTTCCCTTCTAATTGTGGTAAGGTCAGCCGAAAAGGAACAATATAATCTGAAAATGAACTATTGAAAACTTCCAGAATTTCTTCTGTACTGCTTTTTTCAAGCGTCTGGAATTGTATCATTATATTATTTCTTTTTTTCAGAATTCTGTTTTACTCTAAATGCGGTGATTCTTGCAATCAAGTCGAATGGCATAGGTTGGTCAAAAGGAAACTGTACAGAACCTTTCCCTTTTTTGTAAGCAGTGAGTTCCCTGTCAAATTCTTCCATGCCTTCCGGTGCCGGATAGAAACCAATATGGTTTTTAAAAGCAGCAAAATGCACAAGATTACCATTTAGTACAAAAGTAGGAATGGCATATTTAATCGCTTCGGTGGCTTCAGGGGCAGCCTTTTGTATGGTGGAGCGAACTTCTTGCAGAATCTTTTGTACGTCATGTGGGAAAGTCGCAATATACTCGTCTATATTATCTGGTTTCGCTGTCATACTCAATTCCTATTTCTCTTAAAACTACAGAATAAGAAATTTTGTGTAGTATTAAAAGGTGTTTTGTGGTCTTCATAAATACAGTGTAATTTTTCAAATCTGTTTTTTAATACAGCATGCAGGGTTTCTTCACTATATTGTTTTATATCAAGACCACTGCATTTTTTTGGTCCGTTTTCAGAAAAAGTACCAATTGTTAGGTATCCGGAAACGGCACTTTGGGCGATTTCGATATACTTTTCTACCTGTTCTTTTGTAGTGAGGAAATGAAATGCAGCCCTGTCATGCCACACATCAAAGGTAGTATCGGGTTTAAAATCCAATATGTCGCTTACAATCCAGTTTACTTTTTCTGACCTATTCCCCAAACGTAATTTTGCTTTTTCCAGTGCTTTTGCAGAAATATCCAATACGCTGATATTTTCAAAACCTTCATCGAGTAAAAAGTCAACCAATTTGCTATCGCCACCGCCAATATCAATGATTTTAGCGGATTTATTTAAACTAAAAGAATGGATAAAATTCAATGAAGTTTTTGGAATTTCTTGTGTCCAGCTTACTTCTTCCGGGCCTTTATTCTGATAGACGGCCTCCCAATGTTCTTTGTTTTTTGTATCCATACTAAGTTTGTTAAGCTTTTTTACAGCAATTGTCTAAGCTTTCATAAGCAACTGCATCAGCTTTGATATCGTCTGCATCATAGCCTAATTTAGAGATGGCCGTTTTAATAGTCTGTAAATCCGTTTTTGTAGCATTATAATACACCGTAAGTGTACTGTTTTTTTCATCCAGTTCATACATTCGTACGCCTTTTATCTTTAGCATATTGGATTGAAATTTTGACCCGCAGGTTTCACATTCCTTACAATGGTCGCAATGAATACTGGTTTTGATAACTGCTTTTTGGTTTTTCTTGCCTTCCTGTCCAAATGAAGTAACAGCAAATAGCATAAAAAATAATAAGATTGATTGTTTTAAGAAAGTGTTTTTCATCAGTTATAATTTTGCTTTCTCACAAATATAAGGCAAATTATTGGCTGTAAAATCCTAAAATTATCAGATAGGAATGTGTATCGTAAATACTACTTTCAGCCATCTAACCTTACAACTTTATAACTTTATGACTTTCCAACTTTATAACTTCATCACTCCGTCGCCTCTAAATATTTTTTATCCCAATTTTCATAAAGCTGTACTAAGGCATCATAATTCCTGTCTTTTGGAAGATTTTTATCCCATTTCTGTATCATCTTTTGTAGTCTTTCTTTATCCCGTTTTATAAAAGCAACAGTTCCCTTTGCATAGAAATACCATGCTTTTCCCTCGTCACCTCCAAACAACCGGTATAAAAAATTATAGGTTTTTTTAAAATAAAATATGGCCTGTTTATCATTTTGCGCCTTTGCAAACATTTGTCCGGCATGCCATTGTAAGGATTGACTGTTGGTGCGGTTTTTATTCTTTTTAAGATACGAAACAATCAGGTTACCCGCTTTTTCATATTCTTTAGTATAGGCAAGTTTTCTCCAGCAGCAGGTGTCACTGTCAAAAAAACGCTGTTCATACAAGAGTACGTTGCTCAGGTCTTGAGCAGCAAGATTAGAGCATGAAAATAGAAGTAGGAGAAGAACTATTGTTTTCATTGTTGCATTCCACCAAAAATCATCATGGGTAAGGATGTAGAGATTTTGGGCGCTCTATCGGATTGTTAAATACGGGCATTTGTGCAGGAATGCCAGTGTTTTTACCAGGCGAAACTTGTTTGAGGCTGCCAAGTCCTACTAATTCCATTTGGGTTTGCAGGAATTTCTTTGGGTCCTTATCGCGGGTTTCCTTTAATTTCTTTATTTCTTCCGGAGTTGCTTTAATAGCATCCGGAGGCAATTGAATTTCAGTTTCTGAAAGGACATTGCTGCTTCCTATTTTTTTGATAGTATAATCATTCGATGGATTTTTAACCAGTTTTGCCTTTTCGTCAATTTTCTCCAATCCTAAAAAGATAAAACTCACCTCTGCATCCTCATCATAAGCTTCAACAATTAGTCCGGGCAATCCTACCAGTTTCCATGGCCCGGTTGAAAAAGGTAACTCTTCCGCAAACCAGGCTGTCCAGTTCCTGCCTCTAAAATAGCCTGTTGCTTTTTTGCAATTCAGGCCTTCAATAATACGGGTATCGGTTGAGATTTTCCAGTCAATTTTTTCTACTTTTTCTTCTGTAAGATAAAAAGCCACCAATTGCTCTTTTATAATAAACTTATGCCGATTGGCAAAATAGAAAATCTCCATGCTATTGGATTGTCTTTTTTTGGGCGGAGAAACAAATGTGGGAGTTTCTACATTAGCCTGCTGACGTTTTTGTTTTTCAAACGCTTCTTTGGCTTCTACATCCTGTATTATTTTATCATAACTTAAATATACAGAAGCATTTTTACCGGCTATAAGCATCATGTTTTCCCGATAATAATTTTCCCTGTTTGTAGTATCCCGTACATGTGAAAAGGCATATTTTACACGAATCAACGCCTTGTCCGGCTCTTGAGCAAAAGCAAAAGGGGCAATTGCTGTTGCGAATAAAGTAAATAGAAAAGTTTTCATATCTCTGTTGTTAAGTGTTGCTGTTTAGATTTGAAAATCAATGATTTACCTTTCTAAAGTAATAAATTTTATTTTTATTTACACAAAATCGCAACAGAAAGTGATTAAAGTGAGAGGGTAAAATAAAAAATGACGGGAAATTCCCGCCGTTTTTAGTTAAGTATAATTGATTCAACTTTTTTTGCTACTTAATTTTTAAAATTAAGATATTCCGAATTTGCAATTGAATCTAATTCTTTACTTTCAAAAAAGGATAGACAACCATTAGTAATAGCTTTATAGCCTTCCAAATCTCCACCTTTAAGCCAAGTTGCCCTATCGTTGATAATTTTGGAATAATTTTTCCCGATAGCATTCGTTTTTGATAACACATTGAAATCTCCCAATACTTGAAAATTTAACGAGGGTGAAGCATCTTCTTCAATCATGATATTATTGTTTTTAAGGCACTCATAGAATACCTGTGCTTTAAAGGCAAAAATCCATTCTTTTTTTTCTTTGTCCCTTGATATTTCATTTCGATTAAACTTAGAAGATGTTTTACATGACAAAAGGAATGAGAAGCATAAAATAATTAAGACATATTTTTTTTTCATAATCTATATTAGGTTATAAATTATCTACTGTTCCTTTTTAAAAATTTATTACCAGATAATTGATGAAGATTATATTAAAATTTTGAAATACCTTTTACTCACATTCTTGTGGTCTTTCAGAATAGTACATGTCCTCAATTCTATTTAATTTTATTTTTTTAGATATTTCCTTTTCATTTATTAAAAAAATAAAATTATTTTCTATTAACTTTAAATAATCGAATACTCTTAATTTAATCAAATCATCAATATTTATTATTTTTTTGTTTTTTCGTTTTTTTAGGAATCTTTTCGATACATAAGGATTTTGAGCCTGTATGGCATTTTCCTTTATAAAAACAATAGTATCCCTTTCCGTATTCCAAACTGAAAAAACTTCATCATTGTTCGGCTTTTTTACCCAGCTTTTCCCTATTCCATCCGTCATTTTAAAATCAAAAATAATATAAAGAGAATCGGTTCTCTTTAGGCCCAGATTGTCTTTTCTAGAATATTTAAAAATCGATTTATAATAATTAAAAGCGTTTAACAGCTTTTGTCTTTCCTTATAAAAAGGAAACTTGTGTTCTATATAAACTTCAGGACTATAAGTATGATATTGAATGGTAATATTATTTTTGAAAAATTCCAGACTATATGTTATTCCATCCTCAACACTTATTGATTCAACAGAATCTGGTTTGTCAGCTTTTGTTTCTGTGACATTTAAATTCGATGGATTGATACTTTTTAATGAGTCGAGGTATTGTAAGCATTTTATGGATTCATTCCTGTTCATTTTATTTTTTAGTATTGTATTGCTTGGAGTGACATAATAGCTGTATACATCATTTTTTTCGTTAAATACAAGAAAACTGTTTTCTTCAATTTTAAGAAGTAATGATTTATTATTATCAATTTCAAGCCTTTCTGAATAGATTCTGCCTTTATAATTTAAATCAGCCTTTTCGTATTTAGAGATTATATTATTCTGTCCAAAAGAAGGGACAGAAAGAAAAAGCAAGAGAAGAATTTTATATTTGAAAAGCATAATAATGTTTTAAGGATTAAAGTTTAAAACTCCAATAGAAATATATTGTTCCCAATTTAATGAATTTTGTGAACCAGTAGGATAAACTAAAGGAAACTGTCTACTTAATTGTAATCCATCATAACTCAGATGTCTAAAATAATCTTGCCAACTCCAAGGAACAACTTGGCTGAAATTTTTAACAGATGGTATTGTAGGTGTAGTGGCATAAACATATGAATTAGGTTGTGGGTTTTCAACAGAATATATTTGTGTTGGAGTGAATAGTTCGTCTTTAATGCTAGTAAGAACTCCTACCATTGTGGGAATCATATAATCAACAAAAAAATCGTGTTGATCTTGACGATTAGTGAAGCCATTGTAATTTGTATTGATACATTCTACTAAATTCAAATTATTGATAGTATCAACGTCCATTCCAATGTTTGGATGTGCTAATTTTATATTTAAATAAGCATGTATACATTCATGTAATATTATTAAAGCTATTCTTGAATCAGAATATGTTTGTAAAGCAGTTTTATCAATTCTTATTGTATTGCTCAACCCCCCAAAACTACTTCTGGTAAGTCGACAATCACCGGCAATGTAACCGGTTGGGTCTTGCGGAATATTTGCAATTGCAAATTTTGCATTTATAAAGTTAGTAGTATTAAATATATTAACAAATAAATATCTAAAATCAAAGGATTTTCTCAATTTGTCATATATCTTATTAAATCTAATTTCTTCCGGTGAATTTCCAGATACTAACGACATATCAATATTAAATGGAGAATCAATTGACTTTTCAACATTAAAAGTTAATCCTGTATCAATACTAGCTTGTATTAACTGTCTTGCAAAAACAATAGCCTCATTATTTATATCTAATAAGCTGCTACCATACATATTTTCTTTTAAATAATTTAATATAACAGCCACAGCAGCATTATTATTAGCATTATTCCACCAAGCCTTTTGTTCCGGAGTAAGTCTCCTGATAAATCTAAAATCAATTATTCCCATAAAAACGGGATGTGTTGCAATAGATGTTGCAATGTCAGGATTTCCGCCTCCGGCATCGTTAATAGGATTAAGAACAAAAGTATTGTTAAGATAGGGTTCGGGTTCGTTTATAATTATTTCAAAACAATTAACAGAGGTTATCGATTTCACGTGTGCACCTCCATCCTTGTTAGTATAGCAGCCTTTTCCGGCTAATGTGGGCGGATTGTTGTTGGTGCAATACAAATGCGTACTTATAAAACATTTGGTGGCAGAAGTCAATCGGGAGGCCAAATTGGAGCGTTCTAATTCCGTCATGTTGAACTTCCCGGAAAACTGTGCATCCGGATTTAGCTCGAAGCGGGAAAGAAAAGAGGCATCCGGTTTATATTTAACAATAATTGCCTTTTTCTCATTTCCGTCATCAAAAAGAACAAGGTTTTCAAATACGCCATCTTCCTGATTTTCTCTTGTGATAGACATCGTGTAATAGGCTATCCCATTATTTGTAATTTGGATTACCGCGGTACTGTCTATTTCAAATTGATAACGCGGGTCTGTATTCTTATTCCGGATTGATAATCCGTGATTGGGTATAATTTCTGATAATAAGCCCGGAAGTTTTTCAAATTCTTTAAATTCTTTACTGACAATAGGAGCGTATGGATTGCGTTTACTGGCCGATTCCTGAAGGTCTTCGACCTGACAGTTTACTAATAGTAAGCTTCCAATCATGAGGAAGCTAAAAAGAAGTTTTGTTTTGAGATTCATAGTTCTGTTTGGCTTTTATTGTTGGCTGATATCTTCGGGTTGTGAAAGAATTGTCCTGATTAATTTATTATGTATAAATATGCCTACAAAAGCTGACCTGTTTTAATGGAAAGTAATAAGTGGTCGTATAGAAGAATAAGTGGTAAGATTTTATCTGGTTACTAATTAGTTAATAAGCAAAACGACGGGAATTCCCCGCCGTTTTAGTTAAGTATAATTGATTAATCAGGAGTGTTTCTATCTAAAAACTTAATTAATTTCCGATATAATTTTATTATAAAATAAATAATTACGGCGAGAAAAAGAAGGCTGATTACTTCCCACAAAGTGCCTAAAATAAAAGGCAGATTGTATACTGTTTCTGTTTCAAAGACCTGTTGTTTCATAGTTGGATTTTTAATATTAATTGTAACGCCATGATGAGCTTACGATAGTGGCATCCATCGGATTCAGAATTAAGGTCAGACGTATTCCTTTGAAGACTTTGATTCCCCAGCCTTCTATAGAATAATCATATTTCATAGAGCCTATAATTTCAACTTTAATGTTTCCGTTGGGCAGTATATCAACGAAATAGTCGCTTTGGCTCCATTCTCCCAGTGATGCACCATATTCTTCAGAAGTTACATTGGTAACGGTATGTCGTTGTTGTCTGGAAACAGAAAATTTCACATTCATTCTTAATCCTGTAAAAAGATTGATTTTGAATTTATAGCTGCCTAAAAAGGTGTTGCTTATATTAGGTTGCTGTTCCATTTCAACTGAATTTATTTCCAGTTGGTTTAAAGATTCGGCCAGTTCTTCCAGGCTATTTATTGTTCTGGTTCCGGACGGTTCTATTCTGCCGTCAAATTCAAATGAGAGTCCGTTTGCAATAGAATAATCAATTAATTTCTTGGCAAATGCCATTGCTTCGGGATTGATTGTCCCGTCAAATGTGTTTTGGTTTAGATGGTTAAGAATTGAGACCACGGCTTTATTGTTAGCAGGACTGTCCCACCAGTCTTTTTGTTCCGGAGTTAAACGTCTTATAAAACTAAATTGAATGTTTCCGAGAAAAATCGGTTGGGTAGCTATAGGAATTGCAATGTCGGGATTTCCACCGCCGGCGTCATTTACGGGTTCAAGAATGAATTTGTTATCAAGATACGGTTCAGGGCTATTTACGACTACTTCAAAGCAATTAATTGATATTACCGATTTCACATGGGCTCCGCCGTCTTTGTTTTTATAACAGCCCTGGCCGGCTAAGGTTGGCGGGTTATTATTGGTACAATATAGTTGGGTGCTTATAAAACATTTAGTTGCAGTAGCACTTCTGGAAAGAAAAGAAGTCCTGCTTATCTCTGTCATGTTGAATTTACCGGTAAACTGGGTTTGAGTATCAGCCTTATAGCGGGAAAGGTAAGAATCGTCAGGCTTATATTTTATAAGTATCGCTTTTTTCTCATTTCCAATATTAAAAACAACAAGATTTTCAAATGTTCCTTCTTCGGTTGTTTCACGGGTAACAGCCATTGTATAATATTCAATGCCATTGTTAGTGATTTGTGTTACAGACGTACTGTCGATTTCAAATTGATAGTTAGAATCTGCGTTAGGATTACTGTTTCTTGCTGCCCTAAGCAGGTCGCCCGGAAGCGCTTCCGAAAGTAAATCAGGAAGTTTTTTGAAATCGGTAAAAGGTTTGCTGACTATAGGCGAAACAGAATTATTTTCACCGGAAATTTCCTGAGTTTCGTCTGTCTGACAACTTAATAACAACATGCTCCAAATAAAAAGGAGGCTCTTTAAAAGTTTAGCTCTTTGTTTCATACTGTTTGGTTTTTAATTAGTCATTTTGGCGTGAGAGTGATACAATACTACAAAAAATAATTTATAAATAAACAAATTAATTTATTTTTATTGCAAATAAATCACAAATCGATAGTGATAAAAAGATTTTAGTGTTAATTTTTTCAATGTATACGGTATTTTCAATGTTTTTTCTGTTATGAACTAAAATGTTTATTCTTAATACAGAAACGACTGTAATAATTTATTCCAATCCGTAAAAAATACCTGTCAATATTTTATATCTTCACGAAGCTTTTTTACGACCCTATACAACCCTAAATCGTACAATCTTTATGACATTAAAAAAAGAATTTGACTTTTCACAAAACCTGATTTTAGAAGACGATACTGTTTTGTTGCGGCCGTTGCAACATTCCGACTTTGAAAACCTGTTGTATTTTGCACTCAATGAGCCTGAAATCTGGACATTTTCAAGCATAGCGGCTAGTGGAAGTGAAAATCTGAAAAACTACATCAACCTGGCAATACAAGCTCGCGAAAACAAGACAGAATTTCCTTTTATCGTTATAGACAAAAAAACTGGGCGCTACGCCGGAAGCACACGCTTTTATGATATTAATTTCCCGTTTAGCAGCCTGCAGCTTGGATATACATGGTATGGGAAAGATTTTCAGGGCACCGGACTCAACAAACACTGCAAATTCCTGATGCTGCAATTTGCTTTTGAGGTTTTGAAAATGGAAAGGGTCGAATTCAGGGCAGACAGTAATAATGCCAAAAGCATAGCGGCAATGAAAAGTATTGGCTGCCAGGTAGAGGGAATATTGCGAAGCCATATGCCCAAACTTAATAGCGATGACAGACGCGATTCCATAATTTTGAGCATACTGAAAAACGAATGGGAGGAAGGAGCCAGACAAAGGCTGCTTGATAAAATAAATAACAAATAAAATATGAAAATCAATCCAAAAACAGGAATAGACAAACTGGTCTTCGGGATGTTGCAAAAAGATGTAGAAGAAGTATACGGCAAACCCGATAAGACTTCTACAGATGAAGATGGTAATAGAATACTACAGTACAACAAGCAGAAAATCCGACTGACTTTTTACAAGGATGAAGATTTCAGGCTGGGTTATCTTATCACATCCAATCCGGAAGTTTTACTTTTCGATAAAAAAATTATAGGTCGTCCAATGGCTGAAGTACAAAAAGAACTCGAAGCTGCCGGATGGGCAAAATGGGAAAAGGAAGAATTCGATACGCTGGAAAACTTTTTTAACGAAGTTAACTGGACAATACTCCAAGCCGAATTTGATGAGGTGGTAAAGGTAGAAATAGGAGCCATCATCAATGACAAGGATGAATTTGAATGGAAGTTCAAAAAATAAAAAAAGGGATTTTCATTTAGAAAATCCCTTTTTTTGTATTGTATTTAAAAGCTAATTATTGTTTTGGTGCTTCCAAAAGCTCTACTTCAAAAATAATGTTGGAGTTTGGTGGAATTACGTTGCCAGCACCTCTTTCGCCATAACCGAGATTAGACGGGATGAAGAATGTAGCCTTATCTCCAAACGACATTAGGTTAATTCCTTCAAGGAAACCAGGAATCAGGCCTCCTTTGTTTGTAATGTCAAAAGGAAATGGCTGGTAGCCGCCTTGTGTATCGCGGTTAGCGTCATATTTTCCGAATGCTTTTGAAATTTCTGCATTACTGCTGTCAAACAGGCTTCCGTCTTCCAGATAACCTGCATAACCAACGTAAACTGTTCCTGATGTAGGTTTGGCTCCGGTTCCTTTATGTGTAATGGCATACTGTAAACCTGATTCTGTTTTTTTGGCAGTAGCTTTCATAGCTGCAAATTCAGCAACTTTTTTAGCCTTTACAGGAGCATACTCAGCTTCCAGTGCTCTTTTTTTCTCGGCTTCGGCAGCAAGCTGTTTTTTCTCATTTTCATCCTTGTTAACAAAGTAATCATTAAAAACTTTCGCAGCATCGAATTTTTTAGCTTCGGCACCATTACGGATGATTTTTACTTCCATGATTACATCATTCTGCTCAATAGCATTTACCACATCCATACCGCTGACTACTTTACCAAAAACAGTATGTTTTCCGTCAAGCCACGGAGTATCTTTATGAGTGATGAAAAACTGGCTTCCGTTGGTGCCAACTCCGGCATTAGCCATAGAAAGTACACCGCCTGAATCATGTTTCAATTCCGGAACAATTTCATCTGCAAAACGGTAGCCCGGACCGCCGGAACCATTACCGTCCGGGTCACCGGCCTGAATCATAAAATCTTTAATTACTCTGTGGAATTTAATTCCCGTATAGAAAGGTTTTCCTTTATATTTTGCACTTACGGCATTGTTGGTTCCCTCTGCAAGTGAGATAAAGTTGGCCACCGTAATAGGTGTCTTTTGGTATTCCAACTTCACGACTATTCTTCCTTTGTTTGTTTCTATCTGAGCATAAATGCCCGGGTCTTGAGCCGTAGCTCCTGCTTTTTTAGTGGTTGCGGCTTTCTTTGGAGCGGCTGATTTTGTCTGGGCGCTAAGACCAGTTGTCATGGCCAGAAACAATAAGCAAATAAATTTTAATTTCATTGTGTATCAGATTAAGTTTTCTATACTGTTTTTAATAATCTATTAGTTTGCAGGAGTAGCTCCCAGCATTTCAATTTCAAAAATAATATTAGCATTTGGAGGAATAACACCACCAGCCCCTCTTTCTCCATAGGCAAGATAAGAAGGAATAAAGATAACTGCTTTGTCTCCAGGCGATAATTGTTCAATGCCCTCAATAAAGCCAGGAATCATGCCTTCTTTCATTCCAATAGTGAAGGGAATTGGAGAATAAGCCTTGGCAGCAGCTCTGTTAGGGTCTAATTTCCCGAAAATTGTAGCGATACTTTCAATATTGGTGTCAAACAAATCACCATTTTCAAAGTAACCGGCATAGTTAATAGAAACCGGAGTTCCGGCTACAGGCTTTTTGCCTTTTCCTTTGGTAATTATTTTATATTGTAATCCGGATTGGGTTTTGGTTGATTGCGCTTTTAACTGTTGGAATTGAGCCTCCTTTTCTTTAATGACAGCAGAATATTTCTCCCTCATCTTTAATTGCTCTTCTTCAAGTTTTTTTAGCTCTTCAGTTTGTTTGTCAAAACCATCTTTAAAAATTTTAGGAGCATCAAACTTTTTGGCATCCTGACCCTTACGGATAATGGTTATTTTTTTAATAACATCGTCTTGTTGTATGGCATTCACAACTTCCATTCCGTTGCCCATGACATGGCCAAAAATAGTATGGATGCCATCAAGCCATGGTGTAGCCTGGTGTGTGATGAAAAACTGACTTCCGTTTGTAGCCTTACCTCCGTTTGCCATAGACAGCACACCGCCTTTGTCATGTTTTAGTTCCGGAACAATTTCATCCTGAAAACGGTAACCCGGTCCTCCGGAACCATTTCCGTCGGGGTCACCACCCTGTATCATAAAATTAGGAATCACCCTGTGAAATTTTAATCCGTCATAGAAGGGTTTTCCTTTGTATTTTTCATTTACTACAGGGTTTTTTCCTTCGGCAAGCGATACAAAATTAGCAACCGTAACCGGTGTTTTTTTATACTCCAGTTCCACCATAATGGTTCCTTTGTCTGTTTCGATTTCAGCATACATACCATCAGGCAGATTGCTGTTAGACTTGTCGCAGGATAAAAATAAAACACTAAGGCTTAAAAGTAAACTTGTTATTTTCTTCATAGTGAATAGTCGGTTTATTGTTTGATTGTTTCTGTTGTTTTTGGAGTCTCGGTAGTTAGTGGGACCGTTGTTTTTGTGTCCTTGGAAGCTGCTTTGGCGTCTTTTTCCGGTTTGATGTCCTTTAGGGTAATTGTAACCATCAAAGGCTGGTTGTGCCCAATTCTCCTGTTGTCGCCATGATAGCCATAGCCCATATGCGAAGGAAAAAGGAAAGTCAGTTTTTCCCCTTTTTTCATCAGCTTGATACCGTCACGCATTCCCATCATGATATTTTGCTTATCGACACGATACACCTGCGGACGAAGTTCTAATTCTGTATAAATCATGTTGCCGTTCAGGTCTTTGACTTCATAATCAAAATAAGCAACATCTCCTTTTTTTGGAGTCAGCGTATCGGCCAGCGTACTTTTTAAATCGTATTTATACCAATAACCTTTTGCTGTGGCTATATATTTGGCTGCCGTATCTTTTTTGATAACGGCTTCGATTTCGGCTTCCTCACCGGCAATCAGTTTTTTGTTTCGCTCAACAGACTCTTTCATAAAAGTTCCTGAGGAATTCGAAATAGGCTTTCTTGCCTGTTGTTGTGTACAGCCCGTAACCAGTAGAGCCCCGGCTGTAATACCCAAAATAAGCTTGAAAAATTTCATAGGCCTACACATTAAAATTTTGTTTTGGTAAAATAGATTCAAATTGTTTTACGGTTTCGTCTAAAGACAGGGTTGATTTTCCTCCAGCCGCATTAATATGTCCTCCACCGTTAAAATAGTCGCGGGCAAATTGGTTGACATCAAAGTTGCCTTGAGAACGGAATGAAATCTTAATAATTCCTTCTTCTTTATTTTCGATAAATATGGCTGTGAAAATAATTCCACGTATGGTCAGTCCATAGTTTACAATGCCTTCCGTGTCACCTTTCACATAATGAAACTCATCGAGTTCCTGCTGTGTCAGTTTGATGTAGGAGGTTTTGTATTCCGGCAGCACCTTCATATTTTGCAATGCTCTTCCCAAAAGCTGAAGCCTGTGATAAGAATTGTTGTCAAACAATGAATTGTGGATGTCTCCGTTTTCTACGCCAATATCCAGCAACTCAGCCACAACGCGATGGGTCATACTGGTTGTTGAAGGGAAACGGAAAGAACCGGAATCTGTTACTATTCCCGTATACAGGCAGGAAGCAATAGTTTTGTCAATCAGGTTTTTATGGCCTAAAAACAAGATGAAATTATAAATCATCTCGCAAGTAGATCCGAAATTTGTATCAGAATAAGTATAAATCGCATAATTGTCCGGTTTCTGATGATGGTCTATCATAATAAACGGCACTGTTAACTTCGACAATACGCTTTCCATTTCTCCCGTTCTGTGAAGTGCATTGAAATCTAACGTAAAGACTAATTCTGCTTTTTGGAGAACTGCTGTAACATTTGTTTTGTCTTTTTCATAAATCAGTACGGCTTCAGAACCGGGCAGCCAGGCCAGAAATTCAGGAAATTCATTTGGAGCAATCACGACAGCATCATGGCCTAGTTTTTTTAGCAGGTGGCATAATCCAAGGGTAGACCCCATAGCATCACCATCTGGACTTCGGTGCGGAATAATTGCAATCTTTTTAGGCGATACCAATAATTCCTGTATCCCTTTAATATCTTCTTCTTTCATAGATTGCGAAATTACATTTTTTTGCTATAATAATTAATAAAATTAAGGAATGTAGTAATACAAATGCATTATAAATCTTTCAGGTCTTTTCGCCTTATTTTCTGATAAACAATATGTTTTGGTCCTTTAACGATTTGAGAGTGATAGATTCCTACAGAACCTGAACAGAAATAAGCCACCAGGCAGGCCAATGCGACATAAATTCCACAATCTACTCCAAAGAGTTCCATTCCCATGATGCTACAGGCAACAGGCGTATGTGTGGCGCCCGAAAAAACAGCAACAAAACCCATACCCGCCAAAAGTGCCACAGGCAGCGGAATCAAAGCTGAAAGTGCACTCCCTAAGGTTGCACCAACAAAAAACAAAGGTGTCACTTCGCCTCCTTTAAATCCGGCGCCTAACGTAAATCCGGTAAAAAGTATTTTAAGTAAAAAATCAAAATTGTTACTCTGGTTTTGGAAAGAATCCACAATGGCAGGTATCCCCAATCCGATAAATTTTGTGGTATGGGAGCTGAAAATAATAATCGCAAGAATAATTCCGCCCGCAAATGGTCTTAAAGGAGGATATGGAATGTATTTCGAAAAAAGGCGTCCCCAAAAATGAGTTGTTCTTGAAAATAGCATAGCTGCGAGTCCAAAAAGAATGCCGGCAGGAACTATCCAAAATAAATTCATGGCAGTAAGCTCCGGAACAAAAGGAATGGAATAGTGGGTGTGTTTTACAGGCAATAGCTCTACCGTATAATAAGCAATGTAGGCGGTCATAAAAGATGGAACGATGCTGTTGATTCGTATTTTGCTGAAATACAAAACCTCAAGAGCAAAGAGGGCTCCCGCCAAAGGCGTTCCAAAAATGGAAGCAAATCCCGCACTTATTCCTATTATTAATATCGTTTTTCGTTCTTCAGGCTGTAATTTAAACAGATGTGTAAACTGATCGGATAGGGCACTGCCCATTTGAACGGCAGTTCCTTCACGGCCGGCAGAACCGCCAAAAAGATGTGTGATGATGGTTCCTGCTAACACCAGTGGAGCCATTATAAAAGGAATGGTTTTCTTCGGATTATCATATTCCTCTAAAATCAGATTGTTTCCTTTTACTGCTTCTTTACCATAATAGTAATACAGAAGCCCTATCATCAGGCCTCCAACAGGCAATAAGGAAATAATCCAATAATTATTTTCTCTGTAAGAAGTAGCCCATTCAAGCAAGAAAAGAAAGAGGGCTGAAGCTAATCCTGAAAGTATTCCTGTAAGCAAACAGATTACTATCCATTTGAAAAAAGAAGATAAATGATTTTGAATACCTGTTGATTCCATGTTCATGGGTTCGTTCATTTAGCAACCGGAACAATTTCTGGTATTATAAAAAGACAAAAAACAAGTGCCTGATTAAAAAATTGGTTGTAAACAGTAATGCAATACTACAAAAAAACTTTTTTGTTTTTTTGCCGATGCGTTTTTAATTTCAAATAGTAATAGTATTTTTGCGCATGCAACACAACGTACTTATTTTAGATTTCGGATCGCAATACACACAACTGATTGCGAGAAGGGTTCGCGAATTAAATATCTTCTGCGAAATATTCCCATACAATCATTTTCCGAGTGATTTATCCAGTTATAAAGCTGTAATTTTATCAGGAAGTCCTTTTTCTGTAAGAGCAGAAGATGCACCGCATCCTGACCTGTCACAAATCAGAGGCAAACTGCCAATGCTTGCCGTTTGTTATGGAGCACAATATCTTGCCCACTTTTCAGGTGGTGAAGTAGCACCTTCCAATATTCGTGAATACGGAAGAGCCAATCTGACTTTTATCAAAGACGATGAAGATTTCTTTGATGATGTACATCTTAACAGCCAGGTTTGGATGAGCCATAGCGATACTATCAAAAAAATGCCTGAAAATGGCGTAAGGCTGGCAAGTACCAAAGATGTAGAAAATGCGGCCTATAGAATAGAAGGAGAAACGACTTATGCTATTCAATTCCATCCGGAAGTATACCACTCAACGGATGGAAAACAGATTTTAGAGAATTTCCTGGTTAAGATTGCAAAAGTGCCTCAAAACTTCACGCCAAATGCATTTGTTGAAGAAATCGTAGCCGAGCTTCAGGAAAAAATCAAAAACGATAAAGTAGTTCTTGGTTTATCAGGTGGTGTTGATTCTACCGTAGCGGCAGTTTTGTTAAACAAGGCCATTGGTGAAAACCTATACTGTATTTTTGTAAATAACGGATTATTGCGCAAAAATGAATTCGAAAACGTCCTGGAACAATACAAAGGAATGGGACTCAATGTTAAGGGAGTTGATGCTTCGGCACGTTTTTTGGGTGAGTTGGCAGGAATAGAAGACCCTGAAACAAAAAGAAAAACAATCGGACGTGTGTTCATTGAAGTTTTTGACGACGAATCTCATCAATTGGAAGACGTGAAATGGCTTGCCCAGGGAACTATTTATCCTGATGTAATCGAGTCGGTTTCTGTGAAAGGACCATCTGCAACCATTAAATCCCATCACAATGTGGGAGGTTTGCCGGATTTCATGAAACTGAAAGTTGTAGAGCCATTGCGCATGCTTTTCAAAGATGAAGTAAGACGTGTAGGGGCTACATTGGGAATCTCTCCGGAATTATTAGGAAGACATCCTTTTCCAGGGCCGGGATTATCCATCCGTATTTTAGGAGATATCACACCGGAAAAGGTGAGGATTCTTCAGGAAGTAGACTCTATCTTTATTGAAGGATTGAAATCACATGGGTTATATGACAAAGTTTGGCAGGCAGGCGCAATTCTGCTTCCTGTAAACAGCGTAGGTGTCATGGGAGATGAAAGAACCTATGAAAAAGTAGTTGCCCTGAGAGCTGTTGAATCAACAGACGGAATGACGGCAGACTGGGTACACTTACCGTATGAATTTTTGATGACGATTTCAAACGAAATTATAAACAAAGTAAAAGGCGTGAACAGAGTTGTATACGACATCAGCTCAAAACCGCCTGCCACAATTGAGTGGGAATAAGAAATTGAAAAATTAAATTAATTAAGTCGTTGCTTTTCTCTAAATTAGTAACGACTTAATAGCTTATAAAACTTATATAGCCTTTAAAAGAAAGAATAAAATGAAGCAGTTTTTTTATGTACTTGTATTAATGTTTTTAGTGTCCTTTACAGCAAAGGCACAGCAAAATGTGAAACACACGGTGTTGAGCGGTGAAACAGTAACACAGATTGCGCAGAAATATAAAGTTACACCTCTGGATATTTACACGCTTAATCCTGATGCGAGAAATGGCCTAAAGGAAAATTCGGTTTTGTTGATTCCTTCCAAAGGAACGGTTAAGATTCCGGTTAAAGAGCAAAAAGTTGCAGATACGCCATCCCAAAAGAAAAACGGAACACATACCGTTGCTCCAAAAGAAACCGTTTACGGTCTGGCGAAGCAGTACAATATTTCTGTTTCTGATTTAGAAAAAGCAAACCCGGAAATAAAAAACGGGCTAAAAATAGGTCAGGTTCTTACAATACCTAAAAAAGAGCAACAAGTTCCACCACAAGAAACAAAGCCTACTAAGAAAGAGGAAAGAAAAGCGGAGAAGGCAGAAAAGAAAGCTGAAAAAGAAGAAAAGAAAGAGCTCAAAAATACGGTACAGGATTTTACTCACGAAGTACAGCCAAAAGAAACAAAATATTCTATTGCCAAAAAATACGGAATTACTCTTGAAGAATTGGAAAAGAGAAATCCTGAAACCAAAGAAGGTTTGAAAATAGGGCAGGTATTGATTATTAAAGGCAATCCTTCAAAAGTAGAAACTGCTGATAAAAAATCGGAAACCAGACAGGAAGCTCCAAAACAGGAAACCGCAGATTCAAATTTCGACAAATATGAAGTAAAACCTAAAGAAACACTTTACAGCCTTTCCAGACAATTTGGCTTAAGCCAAAACGAGTTGATTGATTTGAATCCGGAACTGAAAGATGGCGTAAAAGTTGGAATGATGCTAAAAGTTCCTAATACATTGCCGGTATCAGGCGCTTCGACTAAAAATTTTACGGATTTGACTAAAACACTTTCTAAAAAAGATAGAAAGGAATTGGTATTGTTGCTGCCTTTTAACCTGACAAAAATAAGTGGAGATTCAACATCAACTATTCAGACAAGACTTAAGAAAGACGGTTTCTTAAATATGACTCTCGATTTTTACTCAGGAGCTTTGATGGCAATTGACTCTGCAAAAACATTAGGACTGAATATTGACGTAAAGATTTTTGACTCACAGGAAAATAAAAATACATCCAATATTTCAAGCACTTTTGTACAGAATAATCTAACGAAAGCAGATGTGGTAATCGGGCCGTTTTATCAGGCACATGCCGAAAAAACGGCAGAAATGCTGAACCAAAGCAATGTTCCTGTAATTTCACCATTATCAAAAGATAGTGCCAAACTGTATAGCAACCTATACCAGTCAATGCCAACGCCGGAATATCTGAGAAATGCTATGTTTGATTACATGAACAGCAAAAATGGTAATATAGTGGCCGTTGTTGACCCTAAAAAAGCAACGACCAGAAAATATATTTCAGACAACTATGGCAATGTCCGATTTGCTACTTTTACCGATAAAGGAGGATTGTCTGCAGAAAGCCTGAAATCATTGCTTAAACCAAATCAGATGAACTATGTCGTTATGGAAACGGCTAGTATCTGGATGATTAAGTCTACAATTACAGCCTTGTTGGCAGCACAATCCGAATACCAGTTGCAATTGGTTATTTTGGAATCGAATGAAGCCCTGGATTCTGATGAAATTTTAGTTTCCAATCTTGCTAAGCTAAAAATGATGTATCCTGCCGTGACACGTGAAAATGATACGCCCGAAGCATTGATTTTTGCGAAAATGTACAAAAAGAAAAACAACATCCTGCCCAACCAGTATGCAACCCGTGGATTTGATGTTACATTTGATGCCATGTTGCGACTTTCGCAAGAAAAAAGCTTTGAAGAAACCATCTATGATGTGGCTACAGAACAAGTAGAAAATAAATTCAACTATAATAGAAATCCGGCGGGAGGCTACTCTAATAAAGGTGTTTATATTCTTTATTATGATGAAGACCTGTCTGTTAAAGAAGCAAAATAATGACATCAAAAGTAACATACCTGGGAGATTTAAGAACTTCTTCCGTACACCTGCAATCAGGAACCGAAATTCTTTCCGATGCACCAACCGATAACCATGGAAAAGGTGAAGCTTTTTCCCCTACAGATTTACTGGCCAATGCGTTGGGTAGCTGTATGATTTCGATTATGGCAATCAAATCAAAAGATATGGACATAAACCTGGTAGGTTCGACTGTTGAAGTAACCAAAATCATGCAGGCAGAACCAAGAAAAATTGCGAAGATTGAAATCGTGATGAATATGTCGGTTGCAGCCGATGATAAAACCAGAACTATATTGGAAAGAACAGCAATGAATTGCCCGGTTATTCTTAGCCTGAATCCGGATATCGAAAAAGTAATCACCTTTAACTGGAAATAATCATTGGAAAATTCTCAATTCATTACTTTTCAGAAATTCAATCTTAAAGAAGATGCTGTCGAACTGGCTAATTTTTTAAAAGAAAGCAAGATAGAGTACCGTATTGAAGATATTTCTTCCGGTTTGGATGGTAATTTTGGAGGTTCAGAACTGACAAAGGATTACCTGATAAAACTACAAAAGGAAGATTTTGAAAAAGCCGATGTCCTTTTGCTACAGCTTTCGTCTAATCTGGTAGAAACTATTGGTTCAGACCATTATCTGCATGACTTTACAGATGAAGAGCTAAAAGAAATCATCGTCAAAAAAGACGAATGGAGTCATTTAGATTACTTATTGGCCCAAAAGATTCTTAAGGAAAGAGGACATGAAATAGCCCCGGAAGAAATCGAAAGGCACAGAAAGCAACGATTGGAAGATTTGGCTAAGCCGGAAGAACGTCAGACTACCTGGATTATCATTGGCTATATCATGGCTTTTTTAGGCGGATTTATGGGGATTTTTATAGGATGGTATTTGAAAACCCATAGAAAAACACTCCCAAATGGCGACCGTGTTTATAATTATATCGAATCCGACAGGAAACAAGGTGGCAGAATCCTGACACTAAGTATAATTTCTCTTGTGTTTTGGATTGGAGTCAGAATCTATTTTTCCAAATAAATGGACGAACAGAAAAAGCTTCTCATAAAATTAGCCCATACCAAAATGCCTTTCGGAAAGTATGAAGGCCGGTATCTGATAGATTTGCCGGAATACTATGTTGTTTGGTACAGCAATAAAGGTTTTCCAAAAGGAGAGTTAGGACAGCAATTGCAACTGGTTTATGAATTGAAATTAAACGGACTGGAAGAACTCGTCAGAAATATAAAGAAGCAATACGCCAAACCTTGAGTTGGCAGCAATAAAAAAGCCTGTGAAATATTCACAGGCTTTATTTTTTGTTTAAAATTATTTGTTGACCACTTTTGTTTTGGCTAAGTTGTCACCCAGTCTTGGCTTATCGATAAGCACCAAAATAAGATCAAGTAACGGAATAAATAAAGTCACATTTCTTGTGGCGCTGGTAGCATAATCTCCTTCTAAAGAAGAGCCATCTTGTTTAACTGCGGCATATTTCATGATTTTTTTACCAATACTTTGGCCGCCCGGAAGCGCATCTCTTAGCAGAGTATAGCCAACTCCAAGTAGCCATCCTATGTAGTAGATTAGTCCAACACCAGCAAGAGCCGCAATAAAAGCAAAAACAAACATGGGAATGTACGCAATAATGCCGTCAATAATTAGCCCAAGAAATCGATTTAATTTTGATACTTCTGTCATGATAATTTTTTATTTGGTTGATTATAGACTAAAATACAAATTATTTTAACAAAATTGAATTTATTTAAAATAAATTAATGTAAAATCTTTTTTGCCAACCAAACCGCCATTAAATCTTTCCAAAAAAAATAATGTAGGCTCCCGCTTCTCAATTATCAATTAATAATTTGTACTTTTGCCACGTTTTTTTACACAACTACAACGACAAACAACAGCACAATGAATCAGACAAAATATATTTTTGTTACAGGCGGTGTGACTTCTTCTTTAGGAAAGGGGATTATTGCTGCGTCTCTAGCAAAATTATTACAGGCCAGAGGTTATCGAACGACAATCCAGAAATTTGATCCTTACATTAATGTGGATCCGGGAACTTTGAATCCCTATGAGCACGGAGAATGTTATGTAACGGATGATGGAGCCGAGACCGATTTGGATCTCGGACATTACGAGCGTTTCTTAAACGTTCCTACTTCGCAGGCAAATAACGTGACCACAGGAAGAGTTTATCTTTCTGTAATTGAAAAAGAGCGAAGAGGGGAGTTTTTAGGCAAAACCGTTCAGGTGGTTCCACATATTACCAATGAAATCAAGGAGCGAATGCAGCTGCTTGGAAAAACTGGCGAATTTGACATAGTGATTACTGAAATTGGAGGTACTGTTGGCGATATTGAGTCGCTTCCTTATATTGAGTCCGTTCGTCAACTGGTTTGGGAATTGGGCGAAAACAATGGAATTGTAATTCACCTGACATTAGTGCCTTATTTGGCAGCGGCAGGTGAGCTAAAAACGAAACCGACACAGCATTCTGTTAAGGCATTGATGGAAAGCGGAATTAAAGCCGATATTTTGGTTTGCAGAACAGAACATGAACTTTCTGATGAATTGCGTCAGAAACTGGCTTTATTCTGTAACGTAAAAAGAGAAGCTGTAATCCAATCGATTGATGCTTCAACAATTTATGATGTTCCAAACCTGATGCTGGAAGAAGGCCTTGACAAAGTAGCATTGAAAAAATTGGATTTGCCGGAAAAAGCAACTCCGGATTTGAAACAATGGAACGAGTTCCTGCAAAAACTGAAAAATCCGAAACACATCGTAAATATCGGTTTGGTTGGGAAATATGTTGAGTTGCAGGATTCTTATAAATCCATTTTAGAAGCCTTTATTCATGCAGGAGCTGCCAATGAAACCAAAGTCAATGTAGTGAGCATTCACTCTGAATATGTAGATGAGAAAAATATTGCCGACAAGCTAAGGGATTTAGACGGTATTCTTGTAGCGCCGGGCTTTGGTGAAAGAGGAATTGAAGGAAAGATTGATACGGTTCGTTATGCAAGAGAAAATAATATTCCGTTTTTTGGAATCTGTTTAGGAATGCAAATGGCTGTAATTGAATATTCAAGAAATGTTTTGGGGTATTCAGATGCCAATTCAACAGAAATGAATGCGGGAACAGCACATCCGGTAATCAATCTGATGGAAGAACAGAAAACGATTACTGATAAAGGTGGAACAATGCGTCTGGGAGCATGGAAATGTGAAATAAAACCGGATACTCTGGCTTCAAAGATTTATGGTAAAAACCAGATTCAGGAGCGTCACCGCCACCGTTATGAATTTAACGGCGAATATTTGGAAGAATTGGAAAATGCCGGATTAAAAGCATCGGGTATAAATCCGGATACAAAATTGGTGGAAATCATCGAGATTGAGAAACATCCGTTTTTTATCGGAGTACAGTACCATCCGGAATATAAGAGTACAGTCGCACAGCCACATCCGTTATTTGTGAGTTTTGTAAAAGCGGCCGTAACACATAAAAACAAATAGTATTTGAAGGCAACTTCAGCAAAGAACTCACGCGTTAGATGCGTAATTAAATTAATTATTTAGAATACAATGGAAGAAAAAAAGTTTGACCGTAATTCAATTATTGGCTTCTTGTTGATTTTTATGCTTTTGTTGGGCGTAATGTATATCAATAAGCCTTCACAAAAAGAAATTGATGCGAAAGCCAAAATTGAGGCAGAAAAACAAAAAGCAGCAGCAAAAACATCTGAAAAAGAAGCCGCATTAACCGCAGTTGATACTACGGCAAAAGATTCGCTTCAATTGGAAAAATTGAAAAGCTCTTTAGGCAGTTTTGCTTATGCTGCAACACTTCCGTCAGCAAAACAGGAAATCCAGACTTTAGAAAATGATTTGGTAAAACTTACTTTTTCTAACAAAGGAGGTTATATTGTTGGTGCAGAAATGAAAAATTTCGAAGCCGTTAGCAAAGGTTCCGGTGAACTGGTAAAAATAATTAAAGACAATAATGCCAAATTAAATATCGAGCTTAAAACACAAGGCAATCTTGTTTTAAATACAAAAGACCTTTATTTTGAGCCGACTCTTACCAAAGAAGGTGAAAATCAGGTGTTGACCATGCGTTTAAAAGCAGGTCCGGAGCAATATCTGGAATACCGTTATGTATTGAAGCCAAAAGAATACATGCTTGACTTCTCTATCAGAACACAAGGTTTGAGCAAAGTACTGCAGACTTCCAATCCGCTTCCTTTGGAATGGACCATGAAGACCTACAGAAGCGAAAAGAGTATTTCGTATGAAAACCGCTATACAGAATTGGTGTACGAATATGAAAATGGAAAAGACGACTATTTAGGACAATCTTCCAGCAACACCGAAGCTAAAGACGTAACCTATATTGCATTCAAGCAACATTTCTTTACCTCAATCCTTTTGACAGATACGCCATTTAAGGTAGCAGAGTTGAAATCAGATAATCTGGTAAAAGATATTGAGAAGGACACCATCTTCACAAAATCGTTTAAAGCTACTGTTCCTTTGGCTTTCAAAGGTGGAGAAGTGAATTACAATATGAACTGGTACTACGGACCAGCCGATTATAAAATCTTAAACAAATACGACAAAAATCTTGACGAAGTGATTTCTTTAGGATGGGGAATCTTTGGATGGATTAACCGTTGGATTTTCATTCCGGTTTATGATTTCCTGAGCCTTTTCTTATCACACGGAATCGCAATTATCGTATTTACTATTCTGGTACGTTTGGTAATGTCACCGGTAACCTATAAGTCTTACCTGTCACAGGCAAAAATGAAAGTACTTCGTCCGGAAATTATGGAATTGAACGAGAAGTTCAAAAAAGACCCGATGAAGAAACAACAGGAAACCATGAAACTGTACAACAAGGCAGGCGTCAATCCTATGGCGGGATGTCTCCCGGCTTTAATGCAGATTCCGGTATTCTATGCCTTATTCCAGTTTTTCCCTTCGGCCATTGAACTCAGACAGAAAAGCTTCCTTTGGGCTGAAGATTTGTCTTCTTTCGATGCTATTTTCTCATGGAAGCAGCACATTCCGGTAATCTCAGGTTTTTACGGAAACCACATCAGTTTGTTCCCGATTTTGGCAGCAATTGCTATCTTCTTCTACATGAAGATGACAACAGGTGACCAGACAATGAGTGCACCACCACAGGAAGGTATGCCGGATATGAGCAAAATCATGAAAATGATGATTTATCTGTCGCCATTGATGATGATGATTTTCTTTAACAACAATGCTTCCGGATTGAGTTTGTACTATTTTGTCTCCAACACTATTACAATTGGAATCATGCTGGTAATTAAGAATTACATCATTAATGATGAAAAAATCCATGCAAGAATTCAGGAGAATAAAACCAAAGAAAAGCCTAAAAGCAAATTCCAGCAAAAAATGCAGGAAATGATGGAGCAGGCGCAGGAACAGCAAAAGCAAAAAAACAAAGCTCTGGAGGATAAGAAAAAATCACTCGACGAGAGAAAAAAGAAATAAAAAATAAAAAGCACTCAATTAGGGTGCTTTTTTAAATTCTGACACAGTCTGTGACACAAATGTTTCGGCAGGCTTTTTGAAGTGAAGACCACGGCAATAAAAACTGATATTTTTAGTTAACAAGAATAATAAAACCACTATTGTATGAAATTACATGTCATAACATTTATTCTATTTTTATCAATATTCCAGGCTGCATTTGCACAGGAAACTAATAAGTTCGACGAAAAAGGCCTGCGCCACGGACTTTGGAAAGGAACTTATGCAGAATCCCAAAGACCTCGCTATGAAGGAACTTTCGAACACGGAAAAGAAACCGGTGTTTTTAAGTTTTTTGACGATACTAAAGAACTAAAAGTTATAGCTACCAGAGATTTTACGGCAAAAGACGGAAGTGCCTATACTACATTCTTTGACCAAAAAGGGAATAAAGTAAGTGAAGGAAAAGAAGTAAACAAACTTTATGAAGGCGAATGGAAATACTATCATTTGGAGTCAAAAGAAATAATGACAGTTGAAAACTACTCCAAAGGAAAATTAAATGGCATTAGAAAAGTTTTTTACAAAAGTGGAAAAATAGCCGAAGAAGCTAATTATAAGGATGGAATCAAAAACGGACCTTATAAAAAGTATAGTGAAAGAGGAGTCGTTTTAGAGGATGCCATCTACAAAAACGGAGAATTTGACGGAGCAGTTACTTATAATGATGATGCGGGAAAAACTATAAAAGGACAATTCAAAAATGGTAAAAAATCCGGTATCTGGAAATATTACGAAAACGGAAAATTAGTCAAGGAAGAAAACCCGAATAAACCGGTTAAGGAAAAATTCAAAATCAATAGTAAAAACAAAGGAGCCCGAAAATTGCCGCAAAATGCTCCTGCAAACAGATAAATTTCTCAAATGCGTTTATAAATTAAACAAATGCAGAGCATATAAAAACTATTCTATTTTGGCGTACTTTTGCAGCGTCAAATATTTTTGAATTAAATAATAAAGAAAATGAAACGTGTCGTAGTAGGTCTTTCCGGAGGTGTTGATTCCAGTGTTGCTGCTTATTTGCTTAAGGAGCAGGGCTATGAAGTCATTGGCCTTTTCATGAAAAACTGGCATGACGATTCTGTAACTATTTCTAACGAATGCCCTTGGCTGGAAGATAGCAATGATGCACTTCTGGTAGCTGAGAAATTAGGAATTCCTTTTCAAACAATTGATTTAAGCGAACAATATCAGGAGAAAATCGTGGACTATATGTTCCGCGAATATGAAAAAGGAAGGACACCCAATCCGGATGTTCTATGCAACCGTGAAATTAAGTTTGATGTCTTTATGAAGATTGCCCTGAGCCTTGGAGCCGATTATGTGGCAACCGGACACTATTGCAGAAAAGGAGAAATTGAAGTGGATGGTAAGCCGGTATATCAATTACTCGCCGGGGTTGATGGTAATAAAGACCAATCCTATTTTCTTTGTCAGCTTTCACAGGAACAGTTGGCCAAATCTTTATTTCCTATTGGAGAATTGACCAAACCTGAGGTTAGGGAAATTGCAGCCAAAATGGAACTGGTTACAGCAGAAAAGAAAGATTCGCAAGGATTATGTTTTATTGGGAAAGTACGCCTTCCGGAATTCCTGCAGCAAAAATTACAGCCAAAAGATGGATTGATTTTTGAAATCGGAGCCGATCAGGAAATCTATAAAAAAGAAAAAACGGAGTTTAATTCATTAAAGGAAGAACTTGCTCATGAAGCGGCATCCATTCCTTATGCCCCTGAAATGGGTAAAGTAGTTGGAAAACACCAGGGAGCCCATTATTTTACAAAAGGGCAACGTAAAGGACTGAATGTAGGCGGAACTGTAGAGCCTCTTTTCATTATTGAAACCGATGTGGAAAATAACATTATTTACACCGGACAAGGGAATCACCATCCGGGTCTTTATAAAAAAGCACTTTTTGTAGAGCGTTCTGAAGTGCATTGGATAAGGGAAGATTTGGCATTGAAAGACGGCGAAACAATGGAAGTAATGGCGAGAATCCGTTACAGACAGCCATTGCAAAAAGCCACATTGCATCAGTTTGAAAACGGACTGTATGTTGCTTTTGAAGAAGCCCAGTCAGCCATTACAGAAGGACAATTTGTTTCCTGGCATTTAGGAGAAGAACTGATAGGTTCTGGGGTAATAGCCTAAGTTTCTGAGGTACTAAGCTCCTAAGGTGCTAAGTCTCGTGCTTTTGTATGCAAAAGAGAAATCATTGAAAACAGGCTTTTTGGAATTGCTTCCATTTCGTTCAGATTTCCCAAATCCGCGTAATTATTTTAATCCGTGTTCATCCGCGTTCTAAAATACGAAGTTGATTAATGAGGTGTTAAGGTTCTGAGGGACAAAGTTGCTAAGTTTTTTAGCGTAAACTTTTCGATTATTATAAAAAGTTATAACCTATCATAAAATAAAAACCCGACAAGTAATTGTCGGGTTTTTTTGAACAAAATATATAACAAACAAAACTAAACAGCTAATTAAGCAATATCCAACAGCACAAAAGACTTGTCTATACTCTCATCAAAATGGATATTTCTTAGTTTTTCCAAAGAAATAGTACCTGTAATATAACCGGATTCATGATTCAGATAGGATTCGTCTATAGCAGAAAAATGTTTCTTTAAAGTAACCGCATCTTCTATCTGGTGCCTTAGGAAAACTTTCAGATTAACATCGCCAGACAGGCTGTAATCTTCCTGCTGCGCAATTTTTTTATATTCGTACTGGTAATCATAACTCAAGGCAGAAATGTCACTCAATACAGCTGAAGCCGTTGGATGTGCTCCGGCACCTTTGCCCACAAAAAACTGTTCGTCTGCAAAACTGGTTTTAGTAATCACACCATTAAAAACATCATCAACATTAAACAGACGGTCTGCAGAATCCACAAATTTCGGAATAACGAAAGCAGTAATGTTTCCGTCCGTATTTTTAAAAGCCTGCGCAACTAATTTGATTTTTAATCCTTTTTCACGGGCATATTTCAATTCCAATCCGCCAATATTATCAATCCCGATATTCAGGAGATTTTCAGGTCTGGCAATATATCCGAAAGAATGAGCCAAAAGAATCAACAGTTTGTATTTGGCATCAAACCCGCCGGTATATAAAATAGGGTTGCTTTCTGCAAATCCTTTTTCCTGGGCTTCTTTTAAAGCTTCCTCATACGATAAGTTCTCCTTAAAAGTCTTGGTGAGTATATAATTGGTTGAACCATTCACAATACCCTGTATAGATTCCAAAAGGTCATTATCATAGTATTCTTCTAAATTCCGGATAATAGGCATGCTGGCACAACAGGCAGCTTCATAAAGTAAGGGTACCTTGTGTTTTCGTTGCAATTCCAATAATTCTTCAAAATGCTCTGCAATCATTTTTTTGTTGGCAGAAACTACTGCCTTTCCACTTTTTAAAGCGGTTGTAACGATTTCATAAGCCGCATCCGCATCGTCAATAAGTTCTACAATAACATTGATTTCCGGGTCGTTGAAAATATCATTTCTGTCGAAAGTAAAGTTCTCAGCCCCGATTTCGCGTGGTTTGTTTTTATCCTTGACACAGATTTTTCTGATGTCTGCTTTTAACCCCGGTGTTTTCTGCAAAACCTCATACAATCCGAAACCCACACATCCGAATCCAAATAATCCTATATTTAATTTTTTTCTTGACATTGTTCGTGCAATTAATTTTTATGGAATTCAACAGTAGCATTTTCCTTCACAGCATTTTCCAATGCCTGTTTTATGTCGGCAATTAAATCATCGGCATCTTCCAAACCCACAGAAAGTCGGATTAGGCTGTCGGTTACGCCAGACTGGTATCTTTTTTCAGCAGGAATTGATTTATGGGTCATTTCACATGGAAGGCAACACAGGCTTTTCACACCACCTAAACTTTCAGCCAATTGGAATAATTTAGTTCCCGATACAATTCTTGAAGCCAGTTCCTTATCGTCAATAACCAAATCAAAAGTCACAACACCTCCAAAATATTTCTGCTGACTTTTGGCAATTTCATGATTGCGGTGGGTTTTCAAACCCGGATAATAAACATTACGGACCAGTTTTTCAGTAGTCAGGAATTCGGCAATTTTTTGTGCATTTTCAGCATGCTGCCTGATTCTTAAATTAAGGGTTTCAATACCGCGAATAACCAGCCAGCTGTCAAACGGCCCTAAAATAGCACCGGAAGCATTTTGGATGAATTTAATTTTAGCGCCTAATTCTTCCGTAGCAGTAATGACCAGACCGGCTATCAGGTCACTGTGTCCTGAAATATATTTTGTAGCACTGTGAACAATTAAGTCGGCACCAAAATCAATTGGTTTTTGGGCGATAGGAGAGGCGAAGGTATTGTCTACGCAGAACAGGATGTTGTTTTCTTTTGCAATTTTCCCAATAGCACGCAAATCTGAAATCTTTAATGTTGGATTGGTCGGAGATTCAATCCATATCAGGGCTGTCTTGTCACTGATGGCATCAGCAACGTTCTTTGCATCGGTTGCATCAACATACGTTACCTGTATCCCGAATTTTTCATACACATGGGTAAACAGGCGGAAAGCACCTCCGTAAATATCGTCTACGGCTATGATTTCGTCTCCGGCCGATAGTAATTTCACTACTGCATCTATCGCAGCTAATCCGCTGGAAAAAGCATAACCGTTGGTTCCGTTCTCCAGTTTGGCTACCAGGTCTTCAAGAACTTTTCGTGTAGGATTATTGCTTCTGGCATAGTCGAAACCTTTGTGAACGCCAGGAGCATCCTGAACAAAAGTAGAAGTCTGGTAAATTGGCACCGAAATGGAACCTGTTAGTTTATCAACCGGAATGTAGTTTAAAATTTGAGTCTGCTCTTTCATCTTGATTCGTTTTTAAGATTTAATATTTTTTGCTTTTAAAAAAATATTCGAAACCAGATATCGGAAAGGGCATAAAATAAAAATGCTCCTCCGATAAGTCAGAAGAGCAAATAATATCTCGAGTTATTATGTACTATTTTCTAAGCTTATCTTTCCCTGCCAAAGCAAGGGTTGAATGTGGCACCTTATCCTCAAAAGGACAGGTTGCCAAGACGTCATAGGGTCAATTCCCTCGGTCTTTCTGGATAAGAATAATCTTTTAAAGAACTTGGTTGCAAATTTAGAGTATAATTTTTTTAAAAACCTAATAAAAAATAAAATATTTTATATTTAATTGATTTTCAATGTATTGAATTGAATGTAAAAGGCTTTAAATAGTCAGCTTTAAAGTGTTTTATAAAATTTCATTTTCGTAAATTTGACATTCATATCTAAAAATATTGGTTTGAATTCAAAAATAACCCAAATTATTCCCCAGCTTCCTTCTTTAGACTTTGAAAAATCCAAACAATTTTATCAGGAAATTTTAGGCGGTAAATTAGTTGGTGAATATGAAGACCTTTTAATTTTTTTATGGTATGATAATGAAATACACCTTTGGAAATGCAATGAAAAAATAGTTCCGGAAAATTCAAGCTGCTACATTCGGGTAAATGATATTGAAGCTGTTTTTGAACGGTATAAAAAAAATCTTGGAGATAAGATAGCACTTAAAAACCAGCCTTGGGGAATGCGGGAGTTTTATATTATTGACGATAGCGGCAATTTGTTTAAGTTTGGACAGTCAATTCAATAACTTATGAAAAAAATTACTTTTTTAATAGTCTTGTTGTCAGGTTTCTGGGCTGTGGCTCAGGAAGATGCATGGGTTTATTTTACAGATAAGCCCGATGCCGCCCACTACATGGCAAACCCGCTGGAGATGCTTTCGCAGCGAGCGCTTGACAGAAGAACAAGACAGAATATTGCATTAGACGAAAAGGATGTCCCTATTTCCGTATCGTATATTAATCAGGTGACGGCTTCGGCAGGAATTACAGTCAAGGCCAAATCAAAATGGATGAATGCATTGCATATCAGGGGTACGGTAGAAGCCATTCAAAACCTCGAAACCCTCACTTTTGTTGACCATATCCAGTTTGCCAATCCAACTTTGAATACTGCGGGCCGTGCCATGCGTCAGTCGCAATTGGCAAATGGGAATAAAAATTTAGAAACTCAGGTAAGTTTCGGATATGGAACATCGGCCAACCAGATTCAGATGCTAAAAGGCAATCAGTTACACCAGCAGGATTTTACCGGGAACGGAAAAATAATCGCTGTTATGGATGCCGGTTTTCCCAATGTAAATACTGCCCAACCTTTCCAACGACTTATTACCAATAATAAAATTTTAGGTGGTTACGATTTTGTAAACAGAAATACGAATTTTTATACAGGTGGAACACACGGTACATTAGTACTTGCAACTATGGGCGGTTATGTTGAAAATCAATTAGTTGGAACCGGGCCGGATGCTTCGTATTATCTTTTTATAACAGAGGATATTTTGGATGAAAATCCGGTTGAGGAATCCTATTGGGTTGAAGCGGCTGAAATGGCAGACAGTCTTGGTGTTGATATCATTAATACTTCGCTGGGATATTTCATATATAACAACCCGGGTTATAGTTATGAATATGCTGACATGAATGGCACAACAGCCTTTATTTCACGTGGTGCAGATATTGCCTTTTCAAAGGGAATGATTTGTGTTGTTTCGGCAGGCAATTCCGGAGCAGGGGCCAATCCTAATATTTTGGCGCCGGCGGATGCGGTTAATGCACTGGCGGTAGGTGCTGTAGCGCCGGATAGTAGTTATGCCGGTTTCAGCTCTATCGGGCCTTCATTTGATGGCAGGGTAAAACCTGATATAATGGCACAAGGGCAGCAGGCTGTGGTTTCTGATACATTCGGAAATATTGTTACTGCTAACGGAACCTCTTTTTCGTCGCCTATAATTTCAGGTATGGTAGCTTGTTTATGGCAGGCTTTTCCAGATAAAACAAATGTGGAAATTATACAGCTAATAAAACAGTCGGCCCATTTATATAATACGCCCAACAATCAATTTGGTTATGGGATTCCGGATTTTAGCAGGGCATTAGCTAATGCTTTAGATACTCCTGTTTTTTCTGAAAACTCATTTTTAGTATATCCAAACCCGGCTAATTCTGTTGTCAATCTGGTTATTCCGGAATCTTATGAAGAAGTCCGGATTTTTATTTACAACCAGTTAGGACAAGAAATAATGAATAGTAAAATTAAAAGAGAAAACCCGGTTTTTTCTGTAGAAAACCTGCAATCGGGTATCTATTGGTATAAAATCAAAGCAGGCAATAATTATAAAACAGGAAAATTGGCTGTTAAATAGTATCTTTAAAAACAAAACAAATAATAAACCATAACTAAATTAAATGAATAAGATTACACAGCTTTTCAATATTCAGTATCCAATAGTTCAGGGTGGCATGATATGGAACAGCGGTTATAAGTTAGCAAGTGCGGTTAGTAATGCCGGAGGCTTGGGATTAATAGGAGCAGGGTCAATGTATCCGGATGTCCTTCGGGAACACATCCAGAAATGTAAAAAGGCGACAGATAAGCCTTTTGGTGTCAACGTTCCGATGTTGTATCCCAATATTGAAGAAATCATGAATATTATTGTAGAAGAAGGCGTAAAAATCGTTTTTACTTCTGCAGGAAATCCTAAAACATGGACTGCTTTTTTAAAAGAAAAAGGAATCACAGTCGTTCATGTTGTCAGCAGTTCAAAATTTGCCCTGAAAGCGCAGGAAGCAGGTGTTGATGCTGTTGTTGCTGAAGGTTTTGAGGCTGGCGGACATAATGGAAGGGAAGAAACGACTACATTAACTCTCATTCCGATGGTTCGCGAAAAAATACAAATTCCATTGATAGCGGCCGGAGGAATTGCAACCGGAAGAGGAATGCTGGCGGCGATGGTTTTGGGTGCCGATGGCGTTCAGGTAGGAAGTCGTTTTGCCGCATCAATCGAAAGTTCGTCCCATGCTGATTTTAAACAGACAATTGTTGATTTGGAAGAAGGCGGAACTCAGGTAACTTTGAAAGAATTGGCACCGGTACGACTAATCAAAAATAAATTCTATCAGGATATTCAGGAGCTTTACGCCAAATGTCCGACTACAGATGATTTGAAAGTTTTGTTGGGAAGAGCCCGCGCTAAAAGAGGAATGTTTGAAGGCGATTTAGTGGAAGGCGAACTTGAAATTGGCCAGATTTCAGGACTGATTCACGATATAAAACCCGTAAAAGAAATTGTCGAGAATATGGTTTCAGAATTTGAAAAAGCAAAACAGGAAGCTATTTCCTTATAAAAGAATCCCTTTGCTCTGCAAAGGGATTCTTTTATAATTGATTATCTGACTTTACACCAAAACATAAACCCAGGTTTATGTTTTCTTTCTTTGCGGCTCTGCGCCTTTGCGAGCAACTATTTCACGCAAAGGCGCAGAGCCGCAAAGTTTAATAGTAGAATCGTTAAACGTTACCTTTTTGCCATAACTTCCCGATAGTCATTGTTTCTAATCATGACCAAGATTATAGATTTCCATGATGTTTTTCATGATGCGGTCAATATCCAGTTTCAGGTCAATCAGTTTTCCGGAGTGAATGTCAAAAACCCAACCGTGAATCTGAAGCCCTCTTTCGTTGTATGCTTTTTGCACTTCGGCGGTTTTAACCAAATTAACACACTGCTCCTGTACATTTAATTCGACCAGCCTGTTGTATTTTGCAGTTTCATCTTCAATAGCATTCAGTTCATTTTTATGCAGTCTGTATACATCGCGTATATTTCGCAGCCAAGGATTGAGTACACCCAAATCTTCAGCCTGCATGGCTGCTTTTACTCCTCCGCAGAAGTAATGCCCGCAAACCACAACATGGTTGACATGCAAGTAATTCACGGCATAATTCAATACAGACATTACGTTAAGGTCAATACTGATTACCATATTGGCGATATTTCTATGTACAAAAACTTCTCCGGGAGAAACACCCATCAAATCTTCTGCAGTAACACGACTGTCAGAACATCCAATGTAGAGAATATCCGGATTTTGTCCCTTTGATAAGTTTATGAAATAGTCCGGATCTTTTTGCAATTTTTCAGCAATCCATTTTTCATTATTTCGGAATACTTTTTCTAGTTCCATAGTATACGATATAGTTGGAAGATTTTTATAGGATAAAGATAATCAATTAACATAAACCCGAAAAAAAAAGTCACGTTTCAAAAAACATTCCTGAATATAAATTGGCTGGATAACCCGAATAAAACGGTGCTGTCCCGATTGTTGCAACAGCACCTTTATATCACAATCAGATTTTATCTTTTATAATAAGCCACTATACTTGCTTTTGCCAATGTCTGGTTCCAAAGGTTAAAACCGACTACTGCCGGGTTTGTATTTTCGTCCAGTCCTAATTTATCGGTTTTTAAGGCATATACAGTTATAATGTATTGGTGAAATCCGTGTCCTTTTGGTGGACAGGGACCTCCGAATCCTTTGATACCATAGTCTGTAATGCTTTGGATAGCTCCTTTTGGGGCCAAGTTCAATTGTACGCCCGCATTGGTCACAAGTTCTTTTGTACTTGCAGGAATGTCAAATACAACCCAATGCCAGAATCCGCTTCCTGTCGGCGCATCGGGATCATACATGGTAATAGCAAAACTTTTTGTTCCCTCGGGTGCGTTTTTCCATGATAATTGAGGTGATTGGTTGTCTCCGGAACAGCCAAAACCACCAAACTCCTGTATTTTTGTAGCTTCTCCTCCAAGATCTTTACTGGATAAGGTAAATGTTTTTTGTGCAAAAAGTGGGACTGAGAACAGCAGGGAAACTACCAGAATAAAGTTTAATTTTTTCATTTTATTACGATTTTAAAATTTTAACAAAGTTAGTTTTCGCAATAAAGGAGGAGCTTAGAGAGATGTTCAAAAACTGTTGCCGGAAGTTCAACTTTTATGATGCTGCCCCGGCGTGGTTCCATATTTTATTTTATAGGCCTGAATAAAACTGGATAAGTTCTCGTAGCCCACTTCGAAATAGATTTCGGTTGCACTTTTGTGTTCTTTGCTAATCAGGTGATGGGCATATTCAAGCCTTTTATTCTGAAACCATTTTACGGGCGATTGTGCGTACTGTTTTTCAAATTCGCGTTTGAAAGTAGAAATACTCATATTACATAAAAAGGCCAGTTCTTTTAAGGTTAGTTTGTTGAGTTGGTTACTTTCTATGGTGCGGATAAATTTTCGGGTACTATCATTATTGTTTGAAATAAGGGAATTCAGAAAATGGGTGCCGTGTAATTCTGTGAGATATAGCATTATTTCCTGAAATTTAACCTCCAGCAGATTGTTCCTTATTTTACCCGAAAGTTTTAAGATGACAGTAAGACTCTGAATAAAGTTCCTGATAAATTCATCGTATTCAAAAGCATGTACGGAGCTGTTTTTCTGGAAATCTGTATTGGTGAATTCTATACTTTCTATAAATTTTGAAAGAGCAGTGTCCGAAAAGAAAAACAGCAGACTTCTGTAATTATTCCTGTCAGATAATTGTTCTGTCATGAGGCAGTGCCCCGATTTCATCAAAACAAATTTCGAGTTGTTTATCGATAAAGAGGAATTGTCGAATATAACGTCTTTATAACCTTCTAACAGAAAACTAAAAGTGTTTTGGTTGAGTATGATTTGTTGTTTGGAAATTTTCCGGGATGAGGAATAATCAAAAATCTGGACGGGTAGAGAGGTGTCTATAAGTAATGCATCAGGAATTGTAATACTATTCATGGCTTTCTGGCTTTTATGCTATGTGTGGATGTTCTATTTTTCAGTCAAGATTAGATTTTGAGATACTTGTTAATTGAAAGTCTACCGTTAGACCTTACAGTTTTGCCCCTAATGCAAAACTTGTTTATGCATCATTTTTTGCGGGTTCGTAAATTACCCTTTTTGTTGTTCAGAATAAAAAATTTCTTAAATGCCATACCAATTTTTTCAAGAACTTTTATTGAACTAAAAGTGTCTTTCAGGACTTGCCCAACTATTTTTTAAATTCCAAAAATATAAAACTAAAATCAAGACGCTTTTTTGCAGTTTCTGCAGCAATTCCTTATATTTCAATGTTTTATGCAGAATCTGAATCCGATGTCATGTTCATTTTTGTCTTAGTCCACACAGCCCATAAATTTTAAAGTTGTTATTAGTCGTTGAGTGAATTGACACCTTGTGCTTTTAATTTTTCAAGATGGTCTTTCATTGTCTTAACCTGGTCTGCCGGGTGTCCTTGCCAAATGGTTACTTCTCCAACCACCTTGAAAGGTTGCGTTGAACGATATGATTTTGTTGGATTTCCCGGGAATTTTTTATCAGTCAAATCCGGGTCATCTTCTATTTCACCAGTAGGCTCTACCAAATAAATTCTTTCCTGTCCTTCACCAAAAGCCAGTTCGGCACCCCAGATTGCAGCATCCAATGTTGCGGATAAAAAAATGTATTTTGCATTTTTCTGTTGTCCGTAGTTTGAAGTATAGCCTGCTTTAATCAGGTCGCCAATTTTCAAGTCTGCCTTTGTTCCATGAAAATAGGTTTGTTCAAATGGTGTGGGTCTTTGTTCGTTTTTCTTTTGCTCCATTGTCAAATTTATGGTTTATTATCCTGTTTTCTTTCTGATTGATTTAGAGACAATATAAATGAAGATAAGAAAAAATCCTGTCCGATTATCAAGACAGGATTTTTATAAAAAGTAAATTCTAAATTCATGAGGGTTTAAAACTTATTCTCAACCTCTGCGGCCTGAAGCATTAAATAATGCAGGTCTGTGTTTTTGACAAAAGGCTTTAGAAGCTCGCTTCCAGGACCAAACATTGCTAATTCAACATAGTCTCCCGAGTGGTCCATACTAATCCAGCCCACAGAATTTGTTTTTTGCTGCATTTCAGAATAAGCCTTGTAAGGCAGTTTTTTATAATTGTAGAGTCCTTCTTCTTTGTGCAATCCGTCATAATAGCTTAGTATTGTTTTGGCTTCTTCGTCAGAAGGAGTATGCCCGTTTGCTTTTTCAATAACTTCTTTTACCTGCGAAATCGAAAAATTCGGGCTTATCTGGTTCAGTATCCATTCGTTGGTTTGTGTGTACTTTTGAATGCTGTCAAAATTATCATTGGCATTCTTTCCGTAGATAACTCCCGGATTGGCATTTCCGTGGTCGGTTGTAATGATAACCAGGGTTTCTTTGTCTTTTTCGGCAAAGTCTATAGCAACCTTTACGGCTTCGTCAAAAGCAATCTGGTCGTTTATCAAAGCTGCAATATCATTGGCATGGGCAGCCCAATCCACTTTTCCTCCCTCAATCTGAAGTACGAATCCGTTTTTGTGACCTTTCATACGGTCAATTGCCTTTTGGGCCATTTCGGCTAGGGTAGGAACTGTTTTCTTTAAATCGTCATTACTATTTCGGTCTACAGAATAAGGAAGCGCATCATCAGAAAAAACGCCTAATACCGGTTTGTCATTTGAGGTATTGAACATTTCCGAACGTGTTTTGGCAATCTGATAACCTTTTGCCTCGAATGCGGCAAACATGTCTTTTTTATCTTTTCTCGTTTGTGGTGAAAAATAATTTTTACCACCGCCCATCATAATATCAAATCCTAACTCAAGATAAATTTCCGCTATATCATCCTGGCTGTTTCTGCTTTTGCTGTTGACGCAAAATCCGGCAGGAGTAGCATGGGTTATTGGAACTGTAGTGACGCATCCCGCCATTTTTCCGGTCTTTTTGAATTTTTGCCAGATAGGAAGATGTGGCTTTCCGTCGGGACCCACATTCAGCGAACCGTTATTCACACGAAAACCGCCGCCCCAGGAGGAACTGGCTGCTGCAGAATCCGTAACAATTGAACTGGCAGAAGCCGTGTCCATTAAAGCTCTTGAAACCCGATTGTCTTTATATAATTGAATCCAGTTGGAACCTTTTCCATATTTTCGGTTTAGGAATAAGTCGGCCATATTAAGTGTTCCGGTACTCATTCCGTCGCTAACCAGTAAAATAATATTTTTGGCTTTTTTATTTTTATTAATTGTTTCAAAATCCAAAACATTGGCGTTGCCCTGAAAGGGATTCAAAACTGCAGTTCCGATTGTAAAAAGCGAACCGTTTTTGAAAAATTTCCTTCTATCCATGTGGTAAAATCTTTGTAAAGCCCAAAGATAATGAACAATCATTTTACAGCGATTAACTATTTGTTATTTTATCTGTGAAACTTTTGCAAAAAAAAAGCCCCAAGCAAAAGCTATGGGACCTCTCCTCAAAATATACTTAACCTAACTAATTTTTAGAAACCAGTTCGTAGCTTTTGTCAAACTCCATGACAACCTGATTTCTTATTAAATCTTCAAAATTTTCTCTTTCTCTGATTAGATGCCCTTTCCCTTCATACCATAAGACTTCGGCAGGTTTAAACCTTGAATTATAATTGGATGACATCGAAAAGCAATAGGCGCCCGCATTCCTGAAACACAGTACATCACCTTCTTTGATTTCGGCAATTCTTCGATTGTTGGCAAAGGTGTCTGTTTCGCATATATAACCAACGACAGAATAAAAGCGTTCTTTACCTTTCGGGTTGGAAATGTTTTCGATATGGTGCTGCGATCCGTAAAACATAGGTCTTATCAAATGGTTAAACCCGCTATCGATTCCGGCAAAAACAGTAGAAGTTGTTTGTTTTACCACATTTACTTTTGCGAGGAAGAAACCGGCTTCGCTAACCAGAAATTTACCGGGTTCGAATGCAAGGGTCAAATCACGGCCATATTCCTTACAGAAGGCATTAAAGCGCTTGCTTAATTTTTTGCCCAGCTCTTCAATATTGGTTTCGATATCGTCTTTTTTGTAGGGTACCTTGAAACCGCTGCCGAAATCAAGAAATTCCAGATTGCCGAAATGTTTTGCCGTATCAAAAAGTATTTCGGCTGCATACAGAAATACCTCAATATCCAGAATATCGGAACCGGTGTGCATGTGAATTCCATTGATGTTCATACCGGTGTTTTCGACAATTCGTAACAGGTGAGGCATTTGATGTACCGAAATTCCAAACTTGCTGTCAATATGTCCTACAGAAATATTGGCATTTCCACCAGCCATGACATGCGGATTGATTCTGATGCATACCGGGATTGATGGATATTTTGCTCCAAAGTGTTCCAGCACCGATAAGTTGTCAATATTAATCTGAACGCCAAGGTGGGCCGCTTCTTCAATTTCTTCAAAGGAAACACCATTAGGAGTGTAGATGATTTTGTCCGGCGAAAACCCGGCATGCAATCCCAACTGCACTTCCTGAATGGAAACGGTGTCCAGACCTGACCCCATTTCTTTTAGAAGTTTTAGGATTGATATGTTTGATAATGCTTTTACAGCATAATTTATACGCAGGCTTCCAACCTTTGAAAATGCATCCGTCAGTCGTGTATATTGAGACTGGATTTTTGCAGCATCATATACATACAGCGGACTTCCGAATTCTTCTGATAATTGCAGTAAATCTTTCGTTTGCATAACATTAATTCTTTATATGCAAAACTATAATCTAATTCTTTATGAGACAAAATAATAACTAATATTAACAAAAAACAACAAATTGTTTGATTTTAAACTTTTAATGGTTTGAAATAAATGTTTTTTAACGAATAAATTTAAGAATTAATCCATCTGCTTCACCCTGATTAATCTGTAATGAGGCGGCGGTTGTAGAATAGCAACCATAATTTACTCCTTCAAGGAATATATTTTTGTTACACGTTCCCGGAGATATATCATGGCTTTCGATAAAATAACCGTAATTTCCTGACTCAAAAACGTCCTGTTTGGAATCGTCTGTATTGTTGTTTACGACTGTGAAAGTATGGTTGGATATATTAAAGTTCCATTGTATAGTTCCCGGCTCAAACTGATGCCTGATTCCGGCAATGGTACCATTGACTTCTATCAATTTCCATGTTCCTTGTAATGAAGTATCATTCGTATTGTCGTCATCATTATTGCAACCAGATAACAGTATCATTGCAAACAGGCTTAAGAGTTGAAGTGTTTTCATGATTATTTGTTTTGATAAGTGATTTTTTTGTTTTTGATGTATAATAAAGATGTTAAAAAAATAAAAAAGTTGCTTCTGATTTGTGTTTTTAATAAAAAATATGGAATATCAGAAGTTCGTTAATAGACAAAAAAGTTATATCAAAATAGGCATACAGGTATCAAATAAAAGAAATAATTCTTTCGCTGATTAGATGAAAATTGTATTTTTGTGGCACTTTTAAAAAGTCAAAAAACTTCAATATGGATATACACGAATACCAAGGAAAAGAAATATTAGCCAGCTACGGCGTGAAAGTTCAACGTGGTTATGTTGCCAATAATCCTCAGGAAGCTGTTGCGGTTGCAAAGCAGTTAACAGCTGAAACAGGAACGGGATGGCACGTGATTAAAGCTCAGGTTCACGCAGGTGGAAGAGGAAAAGGTGGCGGTGTGAAATTGGCTAAAAATTTACAGCAGGTAGAAGAGTTGGCAGAACAAATCATAGGAATGCAATTGATTACTCCTCAAACTTCTGCTGAGGGAAAAAAAGTACACAAGGTTTTGGTTGCTGAGGATGTTTACTATCCTGGTGAAAGCGAAACTTCAGAATTCTATATGTCAGTTTTATTGAATAGAGGTAAAGGCCGTAACATGATCATGTATTCTACTGAAGGTGGAATGGACATTGAAGAAGTTGCTGAAAAAACACCTCATTTGATTTTTACTGAAGAAATCGATCCTACTGTAGGATTGCAGGCTTTCCAGGCAAGAAGAATTGCATTTAATCTTGGGCTTTCCGGAAATGCTTTTAAAGAAATGGTTCAGTTTGTAGATTCTCTATACAAAGCTTATGTTGGTTCAGACGCTTCTATGTTTGAAATCAACCCGGTTTTAAAAACATCTGACAACAAAATTATTGCTGTTGATGCAAAAGTTAATTTAGATGACAATGCATTGTACAGACACCCGGCTTTGGCAGAAATGCGCGATATCCGTGAAGAAAATCCTATCGAGGTTGAAGCAAAAGCGGCAGGTCTTAATTATGTTGACCTTGACGGAACTGTAGGCTGTATGGTTAACGGTGCCGGTCTTGCTATGGCAACAATGGATTTGATTAAATACGCAGGTTTTGAGCCGGCTAACTTCCTTGATGTAGGAGGAACTGCTGATGCTAAACGTGTGGAATTGGCTTTCAGAATTATCCTTAAAGATCCAAACGTAAAAGCTATCCTGATTAACATTTTTGGAGGAATCGTTCGTTGTGACCGTGTTGCTCAAGGTGTTATTGATGCCTACAAAAACATGGGAGACAGCATTAATGTGCCAATCATTGTTCGTTTGCAGGGAACTAACGCAGAACTTGCTAAAGAAATGATTGACAACTCTGGAATGCCGATTTTATCTGCAGTACAATTCCAGGAAGCAGCAGACCAGGTAAAGGCTGCACTTAGCTAATAATCTATTTTCATTCAATAAAAAAATCCTAATCGAAAGATTAGGATTTTTTGTTTTATTCCAGTTGAAGCAATGCTTCATAGGGATTTCCCTGTAAGCCTAAGAGCAGCGCAAAAGCAGGTTCTGTCTTATAGCCCCGTTCTTTTAGTGCAAGTACTTTTTTACGGAATTCTTCTCCTCGCTGTTCTAAAATGGTGTTTTCTATGAGCATATGGCGGTAACCATATTGTTTTTCTACAGCTACAGCCTGTCCAAAAATTTCTATTTCGAAATTGTCCAGGATAAAGCTTGAGATTATCGTTTCATGACCATTGATTATGGTTTCAGAAATTTGAAACCCGGCTTTATTCTCAAAAGTATCTTTAATATGATTATGGAAAGCATTTTTGTTAGTCCAACAACAGGCTATATCCAAATCGCTTGAGGAAATATCAATAGATATTGGAATCGTTCCTACCAGTACCGGACTAAACTCTGAAAGTTTTTCAAGAACCGCATGCTGCATTAAGGTCTGATAGGCTTCCCGCTGTCTGTTATTTCCGGATTTAAGATATTCTATTGTTAGAAAATCAATCAACTTATGCTTTTTTGTTTTTTCCGTTGTTGAATTTTACTTTTTCTACAGGATTGAACTTGCTTTCAACTTTTTTAGGTTTAAAGTTTTTTGCAGGAGATTTTACAATTAGTTTTTTGGGAGTTTCTTTTGGAGTAACCTTTTTGGTAGCCGATTTTAACTGCGCCTTGTTTTTATTGATTACATCCATGGCGTTAGTAGGATTTTCTTTTGTTCCGCGCAAATGAATAATCAGGCCGTTTAGAAAATTGCGCAGTACCTGGTCACCGCATTCCATATAGTTTGGATGGTCATGTGCCCTGAAAAAAGCGCCTAATTCGGCTTTGGAGATTCTGAAATCTACCAATTGTAGTATGTCTACTATCTGGTCATCACGAAGCTGTAAAGCTACGCGAAGCTTTTTGAAAATATCGTTGTTGTTCATATCCTTGATTTGTTGCAAAGATAGATTATATTTTAGATAATACCCTGCCAGAGTTCCAAACTCTGAATAACCCCGCCAGGGTTTTAAACTCTGGGAGGATAAGGTTATTTACAACAACCACAAAACAGCTTTCGCAAATCCTTCACGCCATAATTTTTCGCCATGTTGCCCGCCTTTTACAATAACGGTTTTGTCCAGCTTCAGGCAGTAACACCTGTTATGGTCCAAAAGTTTTTTTATTTTTTGGGCATCAATAACCATATCGTCACTTTCGGAATCGCCATACAGGCAATAGATTTTGGCTTTGATTTTTTCTGATTTTTCAGTCAGGGTGTATATTTCGTCTGAAAACCAAAATGAAGGTGAGAAAACACCCGCTTTTCCAAAAACTTCAGGAAATTTTAATACGGCATAATATGAAACAAGCCCTCCTAAAGAACTCCCGAAAATTACAGTATTACTGGCATTGGTTTTAGTCCTGTAATTTTTATCAACATAGGGTTTTAATGTGTTTACAATAAAATCCAGATAATCATCAGCTTTGCCGCCACCATGTTTTTTATTTGGAAAAGGTGTGAGTTCGTCCACCCGTTTTTCATTTCCATGTTCAATGCCAATAACAATAACCTGGGCTTTGAGGCTGTCCAATGTTTCGTCAACATTCCATTCGCCAGCAAAAGAAGTTTTGGCATCAAACAGGTTTTGTGCATCGTGCATATAGATTACAGGATATTTTTTAGTGGAAGTCAAGTAGTTCTTTGGAAGATAAACCCATATTTTCTTTTTAGTTTTTAATTGGGGCGCTTCTATCTCAAAAGTGCTGACCTGCGATGTGGCCGTGCTTTCCTGTGCTTTTAGATTCAGAAAAAGACAGAACAGGAAAATTGTGAATAAATATCTCAAAGGAATAATTTTAGGGATGGACAAAAAAGAATATTTTAGCTAAAAATAAGGATTTAATGAACACCTACGAACAAAAGTTAAGCCTTCTTGCCGAAATGATTGCCTTTGCTATTGTGGACGGAAAACTCCACGATAGAGAATATCAATTTTTAAGTATTGTCGCTCAGGAACTAAAAGTCAAAAGTGAGGACTTTAAAAATCTTTTCCATGAGGAATTAAAAGCGCTTCCTATAAAATCAGAACAGCAACGAATCCAGCAATTTTACAGACTGGCTTTATTGATGCACTGTGATGGCGTATTGCATGAAAAAGAAGTAATAGCCATCAAACAGATGGGTGTGAATATGGGATTAAATCCTTTTGCTATCAAAAGAATTCTAAAAGCAATGGAGGAATCGCCAAACGGAATGATAGACCCTGAAATGTTGATTGAAATTTTTAAGGAACAGTTGAATTAGCTTATATCTTTTCCTGCAAGGCCTTTATTTCATCTCTGTATTTCGCCGCCTGCATAAAATCTAAATCTTTAGCTGCTTTTTCCATTGCTTTTCTGGCCTCACGGATTTTTTTCTCGATTTCTGGTTTTGTCAGGTATTGACTTTCCGGTTCGGCAGCTTTCATGGCCTGCTTTTCAAAATATTGGGTGGAAACGGAGTTTCGGGCTAAGGTACTGTCGATTTTCTTGTTCAGGGCTTTTGGTACCAGATTATGTTCTTTATTGTAATTAATCTGTTTTTCCCTTCTGTAATTGGTCTGGTCAATGGTTTTTTGCATGCTGGCCGTAATCTTGTCGGCATACATAATGGCTTTTCCGTTGATATTTCTTGCCGCTCTTCCTACGGTTTGGGTGAGCGAACGTGTATTTCTTAAAAAACCTTCCTTGTCGGCATCCAAAATGGCCACCAGTGATACTTCCGGAAGGTCTAATCCTTCCCTTAGCAGGTTGACACCAATTAACACATCAAAAAGTCCTTTTCGCAAATCCTGCATGATTTCTACACGTTCCAGCGTATCGACTTCAGAATGGATATAACGGCAGCGAATGGCTACTTTGGCAAGGTATTTTGTGAGTTCCTCAGCCATTCTTTTTGTAAGTGTGGTCACCAAAACCCTTTCGTCCAGTTCAACGCGCTGTTGTATTTCTTCAATAAGGTCGTCAATCTGGTTCAGGCTTGGGCGTACTTCAATTATAGGGTCCAGTAATCCTGTCGGGCGAATAATCTGTTCGACATAAACACCTTCTGATTTTTCCAATTCATAATCAGCCGGAGTTGCAGATACGTAAATAACCTGATTCTGCATGGCTTCAAATTCTTCAAACTTCAGAGGACGGTTGTCCATAGCGGCCGGTAGTCGGAAGCCATATTCCACCAGATTTTCTTTTCTTGAGCGGTCACCGCCATACATGGCATGAACCTGCGAAACGGTAACGTGGCTTTCGTCTACCACCATAAGATAGTCTTTCGGGAAATAATCCAAAAGACAGAAAGGTCTTGTGCCCGGAAGTCGGCCGTCAAGATATCTCGAATAATTTTCAATACCAGAACAATAGCCTAATTCGCGAATCATTTCGAGGTCGAAGTTGGTACGTTCTTCCAAACGTTTTGCTTCAAGGTGTTTTCCTATTTCTTTGAAATAATCTACCTGTTTTACCAAATCCTGCTGAATTTCCCAGATAGCGCCGTTCAGTACTTCGGGAGAAGTCACAAACATATTGGCCGGATAAATATTCAGATTGGTGTATTTTTCCAATACCAACGAGGTTTTTGGGTCAAAGGCTTCAATTTCTTCAATTTCATCACCAAAAAAATGTATTCTGAAAGGTTCGTCTCCATAACTTGGAAATACTTCTACCGTATCGCCTTTGATGCGGAAAGAGCCGGGATTGAATTCGGCTTCAGTTCGGGCATACAATGCCTGCACTAATTTGTGCAATAGTTTTGTTCTGGAAATTACCTGGTTTTTTTCTAAAGAAACGACATTCTTTTGGAATTCCACAGGGTTACCAATACCATACAGGCAGGAAACAGAAGAAACAACCAAAACGTCTCTGCGTCCGGAAAGTAGGGAAGAGGTAGTACTCAATCGCATTTTTTCCAATTCCTCATTAATGGAAAGGTCTTTTTCAATATAAGTACCCGTTACAGGAATAAAAGCTTCCGGTTGATAATAGTCGTAGTAAGAAACAAAATATTCTACTGCATTGTTTGGGAAAAACTGCTTGAACTCGGAATAGAGCTGGGCTGCAAGCGTCTTGTTATGAGCCAACACAAGTGTGGGTCTTTGTACTTCCTGAATAACGTTTGCCATCGTAAACGTTTTTCCTGAACCTGTGACTCCCAATAGCGTCTGGAAGCGCTCTCCGTCCTTAATGCCCTTGCTTAATTTTTCAATGGCTTGTGGCTGGTCGCCGGTAGGTTTGTAATCAGATACGACTTGAAATTTCATGTGGGATTGAAGTTTAAGTAACAAAGTTACAAAGGAAAACAGGAAAAAAACTTTAGGAAACCTTAAAAGTTATGTCTTGATAAAAAGTATCTATTCCAACAGGTTGTTGATTTTTGCATATTGCAAAAGCATGATGGTTTTGGCATCTTTTATTTCCCCGGTTTCAATCATCTGCATGGCTTTTTCAAAAGGAATTTCAAGAACATCAATATTTTCATGCTCGGTAGAAAGCCCGCCACCTTCGCTTACTTTCATGTCTTTTGAATACTCGGCTACAAAGAAGTAGATGATTTCTGTAACGGAGCCGGGCGACATATAGGCTTGGAAAACTTTTCGAACCTGAGTAAGACTGTATCCGGTTTCTTCTTCGGTTTCACGTTTGATGCATTCTTCAGGATTTTCTTCTTCCAGAAGCCCTGCACAGGCTTCTATAACCATTCCTGTTTCATTGCCGTTTACAAAAGTAGGCATACGGAACTGGCGGATAAGGATGACTGTTTTTTGTGTTTTGTTGTAAAGAAGAATAGTAGCGCCATTACCACGGTCGTAGACTTCTCTGGATTGGGTTTCCCAACTGCCGTCTTTTTTTTGGTAATCAAAGACAATCTTTTTGAGGATGTACCAGTTGTCTGAAAGAATTTCAGAACTTTTTATTTTTATAGCCGGGTTGGTCATATCGTATGAGATTTGGTTTTAATACTTAATCAAAACATTCCATTAATAATAAATCGCCTTCTTTGTGCTCAATAGTTACTATGCCATCTTGCGCGGCATGGTTACTGCTTCCGGTTCTATAGCCCATGGTCAGGGTTTCGTCGTGTAGGAGGTAGTCGAGATTGGTTGACGTGATGCCGTGAACAGTTCCTACCGGAATAATTGAAATAGGAAAGCCTTTAGGGTACCATTTTTCGTATCGTTTTGGCAATTGAAAAATTTTAGAATGGTCGTCAAGAATAACGATTTTCAACTTGTCTTGAAAACGTACAATATTGGTCATATTAGTGATGGTATGGTCGGCTCTGCGTCCGGTAGCCCATATAACATTTACGGCTTTGTGTCCTTTTTCGACCAAATAGTCGAAAGCTTTTTCCAAATCCGTTTTTTCCTGGTCGGGTGCATACACGATTTCTAACGGAAATTGTAGAGCCTTGTAATATTCGATATCCAAACCGTTGTCAAAATCGCCTAACAGCACATCGACTTTAATGCCTAATGGCAATACCCTTTCTATGGCAGAATCCAAAACAATGACTAAAGGTGACCATTCTAACAATTGCCCCATTAGTTCACTGCTGCATGAAGCTCCATTGGCAATGATTAAAGCAGGTTCCTGGTCGTCTCGGACAATATGGTGGCTTGACATTTTTTAATTATGAATTGCGAATTATGAATTACGGATATATGATTGTAACGTAAAAATATAAAAAAGACGACCGTTTACAGTCGTCTTTTTTTATAAAATATGTCCCGTCCTGAAATAAGTTGACACCAAATCGACTTTATTATGAAAGACAACGAAAGCAAGGCTATTAAACGTAGCCAAAAGGATTATAACATGGCTTTTAAATTAGCTGTAATATCCCGAGTTGAAAAAGGCGAAAT